>Ga0181520_10000448_pt1 | contig 91556 bp, 74 predicted proteins | sample PEATcosm2014_Bin_29_FD_132451 | JGI IMG/M metagenome (GOLD analysis project Ga0181520, IMG submission 132451) | Peatland microbial communities from MTU Mesocosm Facility, Houghton, MI, USA - PEATcosm2014_Bin02_30_metaG | ecosystem: Environmental > Terrestrial > Soil > Wetlands > Peat | place... | reverse complement strand
GCGCCAATCGCCAGCCGCCGCGCCTTCGGGTTCACGATGTGGTCCCGGCGCGCGATCGGTTGCCGCACCCGCGGCAACTTCGTCTTGGGGCCGTCGAATTCATCCATCGTGGTCGTGCCCACCAGCCAGGCGCCGATGCCCAGGCTCGCCGCCGTGCTTTCAAACAGGTCACCCCCGTCCTTGTACCCCGGCAGCTTGCCCCACCGGCTCCCGAGGATTTTGCCATCCACCGAAGTGCACATGTGGCAGATCACATAAGGTCTCATAATGTGTCCTAAAACGTCCGCGCACACCGAAAGCCAAAGTTGCCTGTGGCGTACGGGTAGTTGGCGCTGCGACCGGAGCACCGATCGTTGCCGGCAGCCATATTCCAATTGCCGCCACGGAAAACCCGGTAGATTCCGGATCCAGATCCGGTTGGATTTGTCGTCATGGGCTGACCATACGGTGTCCCATACCAATCCCAACACCACTCAAATACATTCCCCGCCATGTCGTAAAGTCCATAACCATTCGGCGCAAAGGAGCCCACCGGGCTAGTGTAGGGAGTTCCTCCGGTCGCAAATGAGGCATTGAATCCCAACGGTCCCAGATCATAACTGTCCACGGGGGGATCCCCGTAGTAGTTAGCCTGGCTTTCGGAGATCGTGTCGCCCCAGGGAAACCGATGTCCGATCAACCCGCCCCGCGCTGCCTTCTCCCACTCCGCTTCCGTCGGCAATCGGCAGCCGTTATTGGCCCAGTTCACAAAAACCAGAGTCCCGTTATCGCCACTGGTATAAACCTGCGTCAAAGCCTTGTCCGTGTAATACACCGGCGTCAAACCCGCCTGCTGTGACCGCGCATTGCACCACTTCACCGCGTCAAACCAATCCACCAAGTACACCGGATGATTGGCGGCCTTGCCGCTGCCGGCATTGGCGAAAACATATCCGTTGGGCATGGCCCAGTTATACACGCCCTGCCATTGGCTGAGGGTCACCAAGTACACGTCCATATAAAACGCCGATACCATCACGTTCACAGGGATGGCATCGCTTTCGCCATCCAGCGGGTCGCCCATTTTGAACGACCCTGTTGGAATGAACGCCATTCCGGCGGGCGGGTTGAAGGCCACGAGCTTGTTGGTGTTCACGCTATTCGCCACCGGTAGTTGCACATAATCCACCCAATTTGTTCCGGCGACCAGCGAGGCGGTCTGGACATTATAGTTCGTGTTGGCCAGCGCGTTGCTCCAGACCATCGTGCCGTCCGGGTTAAACGCCGTGATGCTTGTCGCCGCCGGCCCCGAAATCCGGAAAAATTGCGTTGCTTGCGCCGGGCTCTGCTGAACGACAGCCAAGAGCGCCAGCCCGATGAAAAGGGAGAACAGTCTGTTTGTCATAAAAACCACTTAAGCCAACCTTGCTGAGATCAATGCCAGTCTAGGAAACAATTTTGCGCAGTGGTTGATGCAAAAGCAATCTAATAGCGGCGCAGTCGCCTCCGGGCATTCTGAAGGTTGTTCACGTTCGGTGAGCAGGTCGAAAAGGGAATCGGAAATTGCCACAGCACCACCGCGACCCCGTGGCGGCAAACTGGTGTTTGCCGCCATCAGGAAAAAATGACCAAGGGAAAGCGGCGCCTGTCTGCTTTGCCCATCAATAATGAAACCGGAGAAAATGGTCAAAGTAACAGGAATAAACCAGCACCGCCAAAAGCAGGGCGATGACTGCGGCCAGCAGAACCCCCGGAAAAATGAGGCAGGATAACAAGGCCAGCAATAGGGCCCGGACCGCCCGCCGCATTTCCTGATGCCACGAACTGCGATACAAGATGATGAATGCCAGCAAGGTGGGAATGACCGCATAAGCCAGCCATTGCCCCCACCAGACCCGCAGCGACGACACCTGCGGGCTGTCGAGCCAATAGATGAACACAAACGCAGCCAGGGAAACCGCCGCGGACACCATGAAAGGCGACTGCGCCTCCGGCGGCCTATCGCTGTGATTCAAACGCTCCAGGAAAATGCTGTATCGTTTCATATGCCATCCCCCCATTTGGTTTCTTGCCCATGACCGGCGTGGGCTTCTTCGTGACTTTCGTCCTCCTCCACAGATTTGCAAGTCATTTTCCCCCTTTGTTTTTGGCAGCACGGGAATCGCCTCCTTGGGGCTGCGGAGCAGCGCCGGGGCGGGGAACGGCTGGTCCCCGCGAATCAAACATCTTAGCCGGGCCTGCGCGACCCGCAGGAGCTTACCCCCCCCAAAATGGGTTCCCCGGTTCCACCCTTGGCCCCTGAACCGTCCGCCGGCACCACGATTGCCGGGGCCCGAAGCAGAGGTCGCCGCCCAATTGTTTGCTCGCAACTTGGGGCTGAGTTAGGTTTTATTCCGTGATGCAAGACACGAACCATTCCGCCGAGAACCCCGGCTGGGTGCAGATTGTGCTGATTGGCAGGCGGCCCGAGTTCACCTTGCTGCGCATTTTCGTGCTGGTGCTGCTGTGCGTCGTCACCGTGAAGTTCGTCTTGCTGCCCATCCGCGTGGCGGGCATCTCGATGGAACCCACCTATCACAACCACCAGATTGATTGCGTCAACCGCCTTGCCTATTGGCGGCATGGCCCGCAACGGGGCGACGTGGTGGCGATCCGGTATTCGGATCCCGGGCCTTTTTCGGCGCCGAGCCAGATGCTGATGAAACGCGTGATTGGTTTGCCCGGCGAGACCGTCTGGTTTCACCGGGGCCGCGTCTATATCAACGGCCGCTTGCTCGACGAACCGTACCTGAAAACACCCTGCGACTGGGAAGCCGATCCGATGACCTGCGGCCCGGACCAATATTTCGTGGTGGGCGACAACCGCTCGATGCCCTTTAAAGATCACACCAAGGGCCGGGCGGATCGCGACCGGATCATCGGCAAAGTGCTTTTATGAAAATCGCGTTGCGCGTGGCGTTGCTCATCGTAGTCGTGCTGGCGGCGGGCTGGCTGTGGACGGTATTGTTTCCCAGCCCCGAAAAAATCGTGCTCCGGCGCATCCATGGGCTGGCGGCCACCGCGACGATCAGCCCGGGCGAAGGCACCATCACGCGCGCGGGCAAGGTGAGCAGTCTCATCAGCTATTTCTCGACGGACGCGGAAATCTCGTATGACCTCCCCGACTACGGCACGCGGACGATCTCGGGCCGCGACGAAATCCGCGAGATCGCGGCGGGGGGATTCAGCACCGTGGGTGCGCTGAAGGTGCAGTTCGTGGATGCCACGGCCCGGGTGGGGGCCGACCAGCAGAGCGCGGAAGTGGCGTGCACGGCCCGCGTGAGCACGGAAAGCAACAAGGATTTTGGCATCCAGGAATTGCGGTTCCAGTTGAAGCGGATTGACGGCGACTGGCTGATTACCCGGGTGGAAACGGTCAAGACGCTGCAATGATTCGCGGCGGCGGCACGCCCGGTTCAGGTGGCCTCCCAGACAAGCCGGAGGCCTTCGAGCGTCAGGTCCGGGGCCACGGCGGTGATTTCAGGGAGCTTGGCGGCAATGAGCTTCGCATAGCCGCCGGTGGCGACGACCGGCAGTTTTGGGGCGCGCAAATCCCGCTTGAGCTCGGCGATGAGTTCGCGGACCAGGCCGCGGTAGCCGTGGACCGCCCCCACGAGCATCGCCTCCTCGGTGCTCTTGCCGACGACCACGCGCGTGTCGCGGATCTGGATCTTGGGGAGCAGCGCGGTCTTTTCGTGAAGGTAGGTGGTCATCACCGCCAGGCCGGGCGCGATGATGCCGCCGGCGTAGTTGCCGCGGACGTCCACGACGTCGAAGGTGACCGCGGTGCCGAAGTCCACCACCACGACCGGCGCGCCAAAGCGGCGGCGGGCCGCGACGGCGTTGGCGAGGCGGTCCGGGCCGATGGAATTAGGCTTGGGATAATCAATGCCCACGCCGAGCACGGTGCCGGCGTGGACTTCCAGGGCTTCCAGCCGCCACGCGGCATGGACGAACTTCTTGACGATGGGCGTGGCCCGGGGCACGACACTGCAAAGCGCGGCGCCGGTGACCTTTTCGTTGCCCACAAAGGGTTTGATCCGTCCCGGCGCGCCGCCCGCCAGCCACGCGAACGTGGGCATGTCCGCTTGCTTCACCACGTGGCGGCCGTCCGCCAGCCCGAGGTGCGTGTGGGTGTTCCCGATATCGAAAAGGAGCAGCATGATCAGGGGTCCAAAGTCACGTCGCCGCCGATGACGCGTTCCAGGTGGCCGTGCTCGGTGCGGATGAGCAGGGAGCCGTCGTCGTCCAGGGATTCGGCGTGGCCGCGAAACCGGCGTTCGCCGGCGTGCACCGTGACGTTCCGGCCGATGGTGACGCAGGCGGCCTCCCATTCATCGGCCACTTCCGGAAATTTGCCGGCGCCAATGCGGGCGTAATCCGCGTCCAATTCGCGCAAAATTTCCACGGCCAGCTCGGCGCGGGAGATTTCGCGGCCGGACTCGATTTTGAGCGACGTGGCGGTTTTCCGGAGTTCGGGGGAAAACGCCGCCGCGTCGAGGTTCACATCCACGCCGATGCCGAGAATGACGTGGCGCAGGCGGTCGAGTTCGGCGCTCATCTCGGTCAGGATGCCGGCGGTCTTTTTGCCGTGGATGAGCAGATCGTTGGGCCATTTGATTTCGGCGGAAATCCCGGCGACGGTTTTCACGGCGCGGCGCAGCGCCGTCGCCGAAATGACGGTCAACTGCGTGGCCTCCTGCGGCGGCAATTGGGGGCGGAGCAGGACGGAAAACCAGAGGCCCTTCCGCGTGGGGGACATCCAGGCCCGGCCCAGCCGGCCCCGGCCCCGCGTCTGGGATTCCGCGAAGACCACCACGCCTTCGGGCACGCCGTCCCGCGCGAGCTTTTCGGCGATGTCGTTGGTGGAACTGGTCTGCTCAAAAACGCGGATGTCGCGGCCCACGGTCTGGGTGGGCCCCAGGCGGGCCAGGAGATCGTCCGCCAGGAGCGCGTCGGGTTCATCCACCAGCCGGTAGCCAAAATGCGGGCCGGCCTCGATGTTGAAGCCCACCCGGCGCAGGTCCTCGATGCGCGCCCATACAGCCGCCCGGCTGATGGCCAGTTGCTCGGCCAGGTGTGTGCCGGAAACGCCGTCGGGATTGGCGCGCAGGGCACAGAGGATTTTGGCGTCGGCGGTCATGAAAACCCACCCCGGCCGGACGCGGCGCGCTGATTGCCTGGGGTTTCCGCGCTCATCATGTTTCGAAATCCAGTCCGATGTCCACCGCGCGGGCCGAGTGGGTGATGGCGCCGACCGAGATGAAATTCACGCCGGTGGCGGCGATGGCGCGGAGGGTTTTGAGGTTCACGCCGCCGCTGGCCTCGGTCGGGGCGCGGCCGCGGATGATCTTGACGGCCCGCCGCAACCGGGCCGGCGGCATGTTGTCGAGCAGGATGATGTCGGCGCCGGCCTCGGCCGCCTGGGCCGCCTGTTCGAGGGTGTCGGCCTCCACCTCGATTTTGAGCCGGGGGAATTTTTTACGGGCGCGGGCCACGGCGGCGGCGATGGCGTTGGGCCTGGCATCGCGCAGGGCCACGAGGTGGTTGTCCTTGATGAGGACCATGTCAAAGAGGCCGAGGCGGTGGTTTTTGCCGCCGCCGCAGGCCACGGCGTATTTCTCGAAGCGGCGCCAGCCGGGCGTCGTTTTGCGGGTGTCCAGGATCCTTGCGCCCGTGGCCTTGATGGCGTCGGCATACTGGGCGGTGGCGGTGGCCACGCCGGAGAGCCGCTGGACAAAATTCAAGGCCACGCGCTCGGCGCTCAGCAGGGCGCGGCTCGGGCCGGAGATCTTGAGCAGCGGTTTGCCGGCCGCCACGCGCTGGCCGTCCTGAACGAACTTCTTGATCTTGAGGGCACCCCGCTGGCCGTATTTGGCGGCCATTTCGCGGAAGGCCAGTTCGGCAAACTGGAGCCCGGCAACCACCAGCGGTTCGCGCGCGCGCATCAAGGCGGCGGATTCCAAGCCGGCCGGAACGGTGGCCAGCGTCGTCACATCGCCGCCGCCGAGGTCTTCGGCAAGGGCGGCGCGGACGGCGCGACGAATTTCAACAGGGACAAGTTCCACTGGCACAAGATGGCGGCGGGCCAAAAAAGGAAAAGCAAAAAGCGACGGGAGCACCGGGGCGCGGCGGACCTTTACCCCCCCCCGCTCACCAATATTCCTCGATGTGGATCGTGACGGGGCCGGGGCCGCCCTTGCCGGCGAAACCCTTGGCTTCCAGCCAAGTGGTGGTGATCTTCACCATCTCCGGATTGCCGCAAAGGAAGACCTCGGTTTTCGCGGGTTCGAGGGTGATGCCGGATTCGCGTTCGAGCACGCCCTGTTCGAGCAGGGCCTGGATGCGTCCGGTATAGCCGATGAAATGGGGGTCCTGGTCCGGCCGGGTGATGCTGGGAATATACGTGAAATTGGGGCGGAGGCGGGCGAGGCTTTCGAGTTCGCCGCGATAGCCGAGGTCCCAACTGTAACGGGCGCCGTGGAGCACCACAAATCGGCGCTGGTGGTCGTTCACGAGCAGGGTCCGCAGCATGGAAACGTAGGGAGCCAGCCCGGTGCCGGTGGCAATGAGGACGACGGCCTTTTCGGGCGCCACGTGATCGAGGGTGAAGATGCCGCTGGCCTTGGTGCCCAGGAACACCCGGCTGCCGTGCGCGAGGGCGAAGAGGCGGGGGGTGAGCTGGCCGCTGGTGATGAGCGTGAGATAAAATTCCACGTAGCGCCGCTCCAGGCTCGCGGAGGCGATGCTGTAGGCGCGGCGGATCAGCTTTGCCGGCTCGCTCGGACCCTCTTCCGCGGCGGCTTCGGGCACGCGGGGGGCCGAGCCCAGCAGGCCGAGGACACCGAACTGCCCGGGACGGAAATCGAACAAGTCGCTGTCCGGCCGCACGCGGAGGATGAGGAGTTGCGGGTTGATTTCCTCGCGACCGATGACGGTGGCGTTGTACGGGTCTGCGTTATTGGCGCTCATGTCGGCAAACTGGTTTGGACGGAACGGTTGATTTGCCCCACTCGTTCCGCCGCCTGCACTGATAATGCGGGGCGAATCTTAGGGATGTCGCCGTCTAATATCAATGCTTCGTCGCGGCGAGTCCCGGGGAAAAGCGGGCGCGGGTCCATAACCATCTGTTCGGCAAAGAACAGCGCCACGCTGCTCTCGTGCGGGCGACGGTCCTCGAAAGTTCGCGGCCCGCGCGGGCGGGCGAAAGCGCCGTCGCCGCTGCGCTTTGCCGGCGCAGTCCATGACGCGTATGGACATGCCGGGCGCGTCGGTATTGCGCGGGGCGTCATGGAGCGCGGCTGTGTCCCGCGCGGCGCGGGATCAGCCGCAGCGCGTCGGGCTCTCAAGCCGTGTTGGATATCTCCGACGCGGTCATTCCTGCGAAGCTGCTGCGGCTGGTCTGCGACACAGCCGCGGTCCGGGCGCGGGTCCGCAAAAGCTCGCGGCCCGCGCGGGCGGGCGAAAGCGCCGTCGCCGTTGCGCTCTGCCGGCGCAGTCCATGACGCGTATGGACATGCCGGGCGCGTCGGGATTGCGCGGGGCGACATGGAGCGCGGCTGTGTCCCGCGCGGCGCGGGATCAGCCGCAACGCGTCGAGCCCTCAAGCCGTGTTGGATATCTCCGACGCGGTCATTCCTGCGAAGCTGCTGCGGCTGGTCTGCGACACAGCCGGGGTCCGGGCGCGGGTCCGCAAAAGCTCGTGACCCGCGCGGGCGGGCGAAAGCGCCGTCGCCGCTGCGCTCTGCCGGCGCAGTCCATGACGCGGGCGGATTTGCCGGGGCCTTGGGGCAGAAAAAACTTTGCGCGGGCAGCGCCTTTGCGGGAAACTGGCAGCATGAGCGCGATTGCCGAATCGAATCTGCCCGATGCCCAGGGACATTTTGGGCCCTACGGCGGACGTTATGTGCCGGAGACCCTGATGCATCCCTTGCAGGAGCTGGAGGCGGAATATTTCCGGGCGCAGCACGATCCGGAGTTTCAGCGGGAGCTGGCGTATTATCTGAAGGAATTTTGCGGGCGGCCCACGCCGCTGTATTTTGCCGAGCGGCTCACGCGCGAGCTGGGCGGGGCGAAGATTTACCTCAAGCGCGAGGATTTGAACCACACCGGGGCGCACAAGATCAACAACGCCATCGGGCAGGTTCTGCTGGCGCGGCGGATGGGCAAGACGCGGGTCATCGCCGAGACGGGGGCGGGCCAGCACGGCGTGGCCACGGCGACGGTGGCGGCCATGTTCGGGCTGCAATGCGTGATTTACATGGGGGCCGTGGATTGCCAGCGGCAGGAACTGAACGTTTACCGCATGAAGATGCTGGGGGCGGAGGTGGTGCCGGTGCATGCGGGGCAGAAGACGTTGAAGGAGGCCGTGAACGAAGCCATGCGCGACTGGGTGACGCACATCCGCGACACCCATTACATCCTCGGCACGGCTTACGGGGCGCATCCGTATCCGGTGATGGTGCGGAATTTCCAGCGGGTGATCGGCGACGAGGCGCGGGCGCAAATTTTGGAGCACGAGCGGCGGCTGCCGGACCTCTTGCTGGCGTGCGTGGGCGGCGGCTCCAACGCAATCGGCCTGTTTTATCCGTTCCTCGGGGACGCGAGCGTGGCGATGGTGGGCGTGGAGGCGGGCGGCCGGGGGATCCGGCCGGAACAGCACGCGGCGCGGTTTCAGGGCGGGTCGCTGGGCGTGTTGCAGGGGACGCGCAGTTACGTCTTGCAGGACAGTTTCGGCCAGATTCAACTGACGCACAGCGTGAGCGCCGGGCTGGATTACGCGGCCGTGGGTCCGGAACACGCCTGGCTGCACGACCAGAAGCGCGTGGAATACACCTACGCCACGGACGACCAGGCGCTGGAGGCGTTCATGAAACTGGCGCGGCTGGAGGGCATCATCCCGGCGCTGGAAAGCTCGCACGCGGTCGCGGAGTGCATCGTGCGCGCTCCCAAAATGCGCAAAGACGCGCTGATTATCGTGAATCTCTCGGGCCGCGGGGACAAAGACGTGGCGCAGGTGGCGGCGAAGGTGGGGTTGCAAATGCCCAAATGACTCGCCGCCCCGCTGCCCGGGAAGACCGCCGATCGGCGGGATGGTGGACCAATCTCCGAAGCCTCGCAAAGCTTATTCAATGGAACATCTGGGTGAGCACGCTTCCTGGCATAGAACGCACTGTATTTAAACAGTTTAACGCTTACCCTCACCCCGGCCCTCTCCCCCGGGGAGAGGGAGAAACGCTCCCAGCGTTTAGGCGAAACGGGCGGTGCGGGTTCCAGTGGATCTTGTGAACTTGATGCCCAAGCAAAAGCTCATTCCACCAATGACGGGCTTACGGCTTCCCCGCGAACGTGCAGTAATCGTCCAGGTCCAGCAAGTCGAACCAGGTGAGCACGTCCTCGCGGGTGGCGCTGAGCTTTTTGACGTTGTTGGCGAACTCGGCCAGCGTTTCGGCGTCGCTGTCCGGCGTGCGGTTGAGATGATAATTGCTCCACGCGGCAATCTCCCAGGGCTGGCGTTGGAATTTGGCGTGCGCCTGGATCCACGCGAGAATCTCGCCGTCGCCCCCGCCCTTGGCGAGCTCCTTCGCGAGGGACTCGTGGTCGAGGCCAACGAAATTGAAGAAATGGCGGTCCATGCCCTTGCCGCTGTAATGATACTCGCCGAGCTTGCCGGCGAGGGCGGCGCGGCCCTTGTCGAGGATGCGCGGGAGGATGACGTAGCCGCCGAGCTTCAGGCGCGGGCTGCGGGGCGGATGTTGGGCGAGGTCGGGTGAGGAATAATTGATGCTCATAGGTTGCGGTTTGGTTGTTTGGTTGTTTGGTTTCAGTGTGGATGTTTCCCCTTAAGTTGGATGGTCATGCCTTCGCGGGCGGCATCCACTCTCAGTTTGCCGCGGCGTTCCCGCACCAACGCGCGGGCATGGCGCACAAAGCCGTCAATGGTCTTGTCATCATGGTTGGGATCGTGATGGAAGAGGACAAGCCTTTTCACGCCCGCTTGGAGGGCGAGGGTGACGGAGGCTTCGACGCAGCCATGGCCCCAGCCGGTGTGGCAGCGGTATTCGTCGTGACTGTATTGGGAGTCGAGCACGAGGACATCGGCGTCGCGGACGAAATCAATCATTTCGCGGTCGTCGCCGCCGGGGCGCGGCTCGGTGTCCGGAAAGAAGCAGACGACGCCGTCGGGTGACAAGAGGCGGTAACCGACGCAGAAGCCCGGGTGGTTGGCGCGCTGGGCGCGGACGAGGGTGTTGCCGACGGCGAAATTGAGTTCGCGGAGTTCCTCCACCTCGATGTTGCTGGGGAGCTTGGAGAAGGGGACGGGGAAATAGGTGCTTTCCATCTGGCCGGTGAGGGCGGCGACGAGTCCCTTGCGGGCGCCTTCGCCGCCGAGGATGCGCAGGCGGCACCGCGCGTCGTAGAGGGGTGCAAAAAACGGCAGGCCCTGGATGTGATCCCAGTGGGTATGGGAGATGAGCAGGGTGAGGTTCAGGGGCTGGTGTTTGAACTCGGCCAGGAGGGCCCGTCCCAGCAAACGGAGTCCGGTCCCGGCGTCGAGAATGATGATGTCGCCACCGATGCGGACTTCGATGCAGGTGGTATTGCCTCCATAACGGACGGTGCCGCGGCCGGGCGTGGGAATGGAGCCGCGGACCCCCCAGAACTTGATGGTCGTCCCGCTTTTAATGCATTCCACATTAACTCAATCGCTGTTAAAAATAAAATTCAAAAATGCGGGCCGCCGAAATTCGGGCCGGAAACCGCTACGAAGCGCGCCGGGGGCGCGCGGGGGGTGAAAGACGGGATGTTACAAATTGTGACGAAGCCGTTCCGCGCTTGCGCAGGCTCATGTGGACCATCTATAATTCCTATCTGTTTATGACTAAAAGTCCAATTCGTATCGCAGTGACCGGCGCGGCCGGCCAAATCGGGTATTCCTTGTTGTTCCGCATCGCGTCAGGCGCTGCCTTTGGTCCGGACCAGCCGGTGATCTTGCATCTGATCGAAATTCCGGATGAAAAGGCCATGGCGGCACTGCGCGGCGTATGCATGGAATTGGATGACTGCGCCTTCCCGCTGTTGAAGGGGATTGTGGCGACGGCGAAGCTGGACGAAGGTTTCCGGGGCGTGAACTGGGCGTTGCTGGTGGGGGCCGTCCCGCGGAAGGCGGGGATGGAGCGGAAGGACCTGCTGGGCATCAACGGCAAGATTTTCACCGGCCAGGGCAAGGCGATTGCCGCCAACGCGGCGAGCGACGTGCGGGTGCTGGTGGTGGGCAATCCCTGCAACACCAACGCGCTGATCGCGGCGCACAACGCGGCCGGCGTGCCGAAGGACCGTTTTTTTGCGATGACGGCGTTGGACGAAAACCGGGCCAAGACGCAGCTCGCCCAGAAGGCGAGCGTGGACGTCACGGCGGTGACGAACCTGGCCATCTGGGGCAACCACAGCGCGACGATGTATCCGGACTTTTTCAATGCGAAGATCCAGGGCCGGCCGGTGCCGGACGTGATCGGGCATCGCGAATGGCTGGAGAAGGATTTCATCAGCATCGTGCAGCAACGCGGGGGGGCGATCATCAAGGCGCGCGGCTTGAGCAGCGCGGCGAGCGCGGCCAACGCGGCGGTCAACACAGTGTACAAGCTCACGCATCCCACGCCGGAGGGCGACTGGTTCAGCGTGGCGGTGTATTCGGACGGCAGCTATGGGATCGCGAAGGACGTGCTGTTCAGCTACCCGGTGCGCAGCAACGGGAGCAAATTCGAAGTGGTGCAAGGCGTGCCGCTGAACGATTTCAGCCGGGCCAAGATCACCGCCACGGAAAACGAACTGAAGGAAGAGAAGGCGCTCGTCAGCGACTTGCTGTCGCACTGATGCGGCGGAGACCCCGCCCCGGACACGAGGCCCGGCGCGAATTTGCCACCGACGGCAGGCCGTCGGTGGCATTGGCGCATCCAGGGGGCGTTCCAGCGCAGCCGGCGCGGCGGACGCCCGACATTATTCAGAACCGCGTGAGCGCTTCCAGTTCCTTCACGCGCTTTTCAATTTCCGCGCGTTTGGTTTTGGTGGTGGCGTTCAAGCCGAAACCTTCGCAGCAGAACGAAGCCGTCACGCTGCCGTACACCATCGCCCGCCGGATATTGGCGTCAATGGAGCCCTTGGCGGAGGCCAAATACCCCATCAGGCCGCCGACGAACGTGTCGCCCGCGCCGGTGGGGTCTTCGACGAAATGAAGCGGGTAGGCCGGACACAGGAAATGGCCCTTGGGCCCGGAAAGGATGGAGCCGTGCGACCCCTGCTTGATGATGACGTACTTTGGCCCCAGCTGGTGGAGTTTTTTCAACGCCTGGAAAATATTTTCCTCCTTGGTCAGCAACTGCGCTTCGCTGTCGTTGAGCACGAAACCGTCCACGCGCTTGAGCAGGCGGAGCAATTCGGGCAGGGCGATGTTGATCCACAAATCCATGGAGTCGGCCACCACGAAGCGGGGCTGGCGCATCTGGTCGAGCACGGAATGCTGCAACGCCGGCGCGATGTTGGCCAGCAGCACGAATGGCGCGGCCTGGTAGGCGGCGGGCAGCTTGGGCTGGAAGGTCTCGATGACGCCCAGTTCGGTGGTGAGCGTCCGGCGGTGGTTCATGTTGACCTCGTATTCCCCGGACCAGTGGAACGTCTTCCCCGGCAAAATCTGGAGGCCGGCGACGTCAATGCCGTGCTGGCGGTACAGGTCCAGGTATTTTTTCGGGAAATCCTCGCCGACGCCGCCGACGAGCTGGACGGGGGCAAAGAAGCTGGCCGCCACGGCCGCGTGGCTGGCGGAACCGCCGAGCAGCCGGGGATTTTCCCGGGTGGGGGTTTTGATGGAATCAAGGGCCGTGGTGCCGACGATAAGGACGCTCATGGGTTATGGATGGAACGTTGGATGTAGATTGTTGTGGTGTCTGAAAGCGGCGCGGGCAAGCGGCTTCAATGGGCTCCCCGCTTGGGTTGAATCAGTTCAATTTCGTAACCTTCCGGCGCGTCAACAAAGGCAAAGGTCGAGCCGCCGGCGGAAGCCGTGGGGCCGTCGGAGAATTTCAGGCCATGGCGGGCGAGGTGCCGCTCGAATTCGGCCAAGTCAGCCACCTCGAAGGCCAGGTGCGTGAGGTCGGGCTGCACCTGCACGGAGCCGCCGCCGGGAAAATGGGTGATCTCGATTTCCTCGGCGCTGCCGGGCGCCTTCAAAAAGACCAGCTCGGAGCCGCGGGGCGATTTGTGGCGGCGGACTTCCTCCAGGCCCAGCACTTCACGATAGAACTTCACCGTGCGCTCGAGGTCGTTCACACGATATCGGGTGTGCAGCAGCTTTCCAACTTTCATGGCGCGCAAGATAGCGGACCGGCCGGCATTTTCCAAATGTTAATCCCGGCGTTCACGGCAGCAATTTCACGCGATAGAAGCGGTTGGTTGTCCCGGCGGCGGGCGCACAGCACCAAGGCCGGCTTGGACGGATTATTCCGGGCGGCCAGCGGCGCGATCTGGCCCAAATTCCAGGTGCCGGAACTATCGTCCCAGCCAAAAGCCTGGTCGGCGGGATTCGGCAGGCCGCACATTTCGCCGCCACTGCCGGTCACGATCGGCAGGTCCGGACAGGTCCGGGACAGGTGATTGTTCGCCACGACGGTCCAGGCGATGCCGGCCTGGTTCAGCACGGGAATCATGTGCTCGGAAAAGCAGGTTTCGGCCGGGAAATAGCCCCGGGACAGCGGCACGCTGGTGCCCCAAAAAATCCGCATCTGGCGCTGGTGAATGCGCAACTCCATCGCCAGCGTGGCGCTGTCCACGAACGGCGCCAAGGCATGGTGATACGTGAAGTTGACGAGGTCCATGCGGGGCTTGCCGCTGGTGGTGGTCCAAGCGCGCGCGGTGGGGTTGCCTGACAATAGGCGCGGGAGGAGCGATCACTTCGCCGGGGCGGGCGGATCATAAACGCGCGCGCGATCCATGATTTGCCCGCAAGGGCATTGGATGCGCAGATGGGTGAGGCGGTCGCCATCGCGCTGGATGGTGACCCGGGGCTCGCCGATTCTTTTCTCCCCTCCGCCGGACTGCATGAGGGCGGGACGCCGGGAGGCGAGCGACTGGGCCAACAGCGGTTTTTATTTGCATTCAAGGGCATAAGGGGCATGATAATTCTGCCTGCGGGAGAGGTTTTTTTTCCGCACGCAAATTAACCATTATAAAAGAGAAAGAGAAAATATATGGGAGATAGATCTCCGAAATCGATCCAGAAGAAGACCAACCAGAAGCAGTCCAAGGCCGAAGCCATAGCTGCGCAGAAAAAGGCGGCGATGGCCAGCAAGCAGGCCGTGAAAACGAAGTAAAGTTGGCGGCCAAGCATCTCTCTTGAGCAAAAATCAAGAGAGATGTTTTTTCACTCAAGAAACTTCAGGAGGGCCAGGTGCGGGAAGGGGCCAACGAGGGTGTGCGCAGCGGTGAGACCGGGGGCACCGCGGGGCTGAACCGGGGGATGGACGCGTGCCGGGAGAAAAATTCCCCGTCCAACAGTTTGCCCGAACGTGTGCGGGGGGCATGGCGCGAGACTTGGTTGAGAGGGCGAATTTGTTGATTGAGACCATGAAGATTACGACCTAAACTGCAAAACGAAGCCGCAACAACCTCTAAAAATTAACACGCATGAAGAAGTCATTATTAGCTCCGGCGGGCAGGACCGGGATGCTCCTGCTCTCACTCGTGGCACTACTATCAGGCAGCGGGCGGGTCTGCGCCGGTGAATTCCCGGACAACTGGACGTGGGATGACAAGCCCGACGTTCGGGCCGAGCACGCGGCGTTGGAAGGCCAGCCCATGCCGAAGGTCAATTTGACGGGCTGGATCAACGGAACGATCACGCCCCAAGATATGAAGGGGAAAGTGGTGATTGTGGATTTCTTTGCCACATGGTGCGGGCCCTGTATGAACGCCATTCCGCACAACAATGAGCTGCTGAAAAAATACAAGGATCAGGGGCTGGTGATCCTCGGCGTTTGCACTTCCAAAAGCGGGCAGGAACAGTTGCCGGCGACCGTGAAGGCCCGGGGCATCGAATATCCGGTGGCCTGCGATCCGCAGCTCGTTTCGGAAAGCAACTGGCATGTGCACTACTATCCGACTTATGCCATTGTGGACCGAAAAGGAATTGTTCGGATCATCGGCCTGCAACCGGACAACGTGGAAACCGTGGTCAAGAAACTGCTAGCCGAGCCCGCGCCGAAGAGTTGACATCCGGGGAGAGACCGCGGGAGAACCCCGGGAATTGATGTGTTAGCAGCTGGGGCATTGGATGCCCCAGCCGGAGTGCCCCAGAACCAAACTTTTTGGACGAGACGTGAATACCGTTTTCCGAATTTTGCCAAAGCAGTTCCGCCACGCGTTAATCATGTGCGCGGCCCTGGGGCTGCCCGGCGCGCGGCTGGCGGCGCAGGTGGCCGCCACGAATCAGCCGCTGGTGCTGGCCGCGCAGATCCGGGAATTGACGCCGGAGCAGGCGGCGCAGCATCTGCCGGTGCACCTGCATGGCGTGGTGACCATATTGGACCTGAACCAGTATTTCCGGTTTATCCAAGACCAGAGCGCGGGGATTTATTTTTCGCTGGATGACGCGTCGAATTATCCGCTGCTGAAGGCGGGGGACGAGGTGGAGATGGAGGGTGTGACCAGCCCGGGCGAGTTTGCGCCGATTGTAATTCCGCGGCAGATCAAGATCTTGGGGGAGGGGCGGTATCCGACGGCCCAGGCGGCGACCTTTGAGCAGGTGGCGGCGGGGGGGGAGGACAGCCAGTTTGTGGAGATCAGCGGCTTGCTGCGTTCGGTGGAGTGGGACGCGGTGAGCCGGTATTATGTGATGGAGCTGGCGACGGGCGGGGGTCGGCTGACGGCGCTGGCGGCGAAGCTGCCGGTGACCAACGGGGCGGAACTGGTGGACAGCACGGTGCGGATCCGCGGGGTATGCACGACGCGGTTCAATTTGCAGCGGCAACTGTTCGACTCGCGGGTGCTGGTGCCGCGGCCGGAGGATGTGACGGTGGTGGCGCCGGCGCCGGAGGATCCGTTTGCGGTGCCGACGCGGCCGATGGAGCAGCTCTTGCAATTCACGCCGGAGGGATCGTACGGGCACCGGGTGAAGGTGCGGGGGACGGTGATTTATTACGGGGAGGACGCGCTGTACATCGAGGACAAGACGGAGGGGGTGTACATCGAATCGCGGCAGGGGGAGAAGCTGCTGCCGGGGGAGCAGATCGAGGCGCTGGGGTTTCCGGCCAACGGCGAATACACGCCGATGCTGCAGGACGCGGTTTACCGGAAGGTGGGGGTGGGGGAGCTGCCGGTGCCGGACCGGGTGACGGCGGACGATGCGCTGAGCGGCAAGCACGACTGCCGGCTGGTGCGGATTGAGGCGACGGTGCTGGACCGGGCGCGGCACAGCCGGGAGCAGTTTCTGGTGCTGCAATCCCAGGGGTTCATTTTTCACGCGTACCTGCAGCGGAACGGCACGGGGACGGACTTTGCGTATTTGGAGAACGACAGCAAGGTGGCGATCACGGGCGTGTGCCTGATCGAGCGGGGGAACCAATGGTATTACGGGTCGGACTGGCGGGCGAAGTCGTTTCGGATCCTATTGCGTTCGGCGGGGGACATCGAGGTGTTGCAGCGGCCGCCGTTTTGGAATTTCAAGCGGATGCTGTGGGCGGTGGGGCTGTTGTGCCTGGTGGTGTGCACGGCGCTGGCGTGGGTGGGGATTTTGCGGCGGCGGGTGAGCAAGCAGACGGCGATCATATTCCGGCAGTTGCAGACGGAGGCGGCGTTGAAGGAGCGGTACGAGAACCTGTTTGAGAACGCCAGCGACATGGTGTTCACGCACGACCCGGAGGGGCGGATCACATCGGTGAACAAGACGGGGGAGCAGTTGCTGCGGCGGCGGCGGGAGGAGATTTTGGGGCGGAACCTGGTGACGTTTGTGGCGGAGGACCAGCGGGAGGCGGTGAAGCAATGGCTGGAGCAGGTGGTGAGCGGGGTGGAGATGGGGACGACGGAGTGGGATTTTTTGAATGCGGCGGGGCAGCGGCTGCGGCTGGAGATCAGCCCGCTGCTGGTGGAGCGGGCGGGGAGCGGGCCGGAGGTGGAAAGCGTGGCGCGGGAAATCACGGAGCGGACGCGGCTGGAGCGGGAGATCCTGGAGACGAGCAACCGGGAGCAGCGGCGGATCGGGCACGATTTGCACGACGGGGTGTGCCAGCAACTGGCGGCCATTGCGTACCGGCTGGACATTTTGGGGGATCAGTTGGAGGAGCGGGGGGTGCCGGAAAGCGCGGAGTCCGGGCGGATCGGCACGCTGCTGCAGCAGGCGATCCAGCAGACGCGGGGGATGGCGCGGGGGCTGTTCCCGATGCGGCTGGCGGAGAGCGGGCTGGAATCGGCCCTGGAGGAGATGGCGGCGAACGTCAACGATTTGTTCAAAACGCAATGCCGGTTTCACTGCGACAAGCCGTTTCCGGAGCTGGACAGCACGGTGTCGCTGCACCTGTATTACATTGCGCAGGAGGCGACGCTGAACGCGGCGCGGCACGGCAAGGCGACGCGGGTGAACATCACGATCAGCGGGGGCCAGGACCGGTTTACCCTGGAGATCCAGGACAACGGGACGGGATTCCAACTGCCGTTACCGGATTCGGCGGGGATGGGCATCCGCATCATGCGCTACCGGGCGCGGATGATTGGGGCCACATTAAACTTGAAAAGCCGGCCCAATCAAGGCACTCAGATCATAGTGCAATTCAACCGCAAGCCGGATGACCCATTGAACCGCGTAAAATGACCGAACCAATGACAGCGACGACCGCGCCGACGAAGCGCCGGATATTTTTGGTGGATGACCACGAGATGTTTCGGGAGGGGCTCCGGCAGCTCATCGAGCGGGAGCCGGACATGACCGTTTGCGGCGATGCGGCGGATGCCGCGGCGGCGCTGACGGGTATCGAAGCCACGTCGCCGGACCTGGTGATTGTGGACATTTCGCTGGGCGGGACCAGCGGCATTGAGCTGATCAAGGCCGTCAAGAACCGGTATGAGGACCTGCCGGTGCTGGTGGTTTCGATGCATGAGGAAGCCCTTTATTCCGAGCGCGCGCTGCGGGCCGGGGCCATGGGATACGTGATGAAGCACGAGCCATCCAAGACCGTGAAGACGGCCATTCGGAAGGTGCTGGAGGGCGATTTGTTCCTGAGCCCCAAGATGGCGGGCTCGATGGTGGCCAAGCTCATGCACGGATCGGGGGAGCAATTCTCATCGCCGCTGGAGAGCCTGAGCGACCGCGAGCTGGAGGTGTTCCGGATGCTGGGGCAGGGCAAGCCGGTGCGGCTCATCGCCGAGGCGATGAACGTGACGATTCCCACGGTGAATTCGTTCCGCAACCGCATCAAGGAGAAGCTGAACCTGAAGTCCTCCACGGAGGTGATGTTGCAGGCCATCCAGTGGGTGCAGGACCAGAAGCCGATGTAACGACGAAGGCGAACGGATTGCTCCGTTCGCCTTTTGATCGCGGATGGCGGCACCCGCCGCCAAGATATTCAAGATTTAATAGCGGTAGTGCTCGGCCTTGTAGGGGCCGTCCACGGGCACGCCGAGGTAGCTGGCCTGTTTTTTGGTGAGCTTGGTCAGCTTGACGCCAATTTTTTCCAAGTGCAGGCGGGCGACTTCCTCGTCCAGGATCTTGGGCAGGCGATAGACGCCCACCTTGTTGTGGTCCCGGTTCTTCCAGAGGTCGAGTTGCGCGAGGCACTGGTTGGTGAAGCTGTTGGACATGACGAAGCTCGGATGGCCGGTGGCGCAGCCGAGATTCACCAGCCGGCCTTCGGCGAGCAGGTAGATGCAGTGGCCGTCGGGGAAGGTGTATTTGTCCACTTGCGGCTTGATGTTCAACTTCGTGACGCCCTTGGCGGCGTTCAGGCGGTCCACTTGGATTTCGTTGTCGAAGTGGCCGATGTTGCAGACGATGGCCTGGTCCTTCATTTTGGCCATGTGCTCCAGCGTGATGATGTCGCAGTTGCCGGTGGTGGTGACGTAGATATCGGCCGTGCCGAGGGTGTCCTCGGTGGTGGTGACTTCAAAGCCTTCCATGGCGCCCTGCAAGGCGTTGATGGGGTCAATTTCGGTGACGATCACCCGGGCGCCGAAGCCGCGGAGGGAATGCGAGCAGCCCTTGCCGACGTCGCCGTAACCGCAGACGCAGGCGACTTTGCCGGCCACCATGACGTCGGTGGCGCGCTTGATGCCGTCGGCGAGGGATTCGCGGCAGCCGTAGAGGTTGTCGAATTTGGACTTGGTGACGGAGTCGTTGACGTTGATGGCGGGGACGAGGAGCTGGCCCTGTTCGAGCATCTGGTAAAGCCGATGGACGCCGGTGGTGGTTTCCTCGGAGACGCCCTTCCAATCCTTGACGACCGCGTGCCAGAAGCCGGGGCGTTCCTTGGCCACGCGCTTCAGGAGCGCCTTGATGACGGCCACTTCATGATTGTCGCTGGGCGTGTTGACCCAGTCGCCGCCGTTTTCGAGATCATAGCCCTTATGAATGAGCAGGGTGGCGTCGCCGCCGTCGTCCACGATGAGCTGGGGGCCCAGATTGCCCGGGTGCGTGAGGGCCGCCAGCGTAAAGTCCCAGTATTCCTCCAGGGATTCGCCCTTGTGGGCGAAGACGGGCACGCCGGTCTGGGCGATGGCGGCGGCGGCATGGTCCTGGGTGGAGAAAATATTGCAACTGGCCCAGCGGACGGAGGCGCCGAGCTCGACGAGGGTCTCGATGAGCACGGCGGTCTCGATGGTCATGTGCAGGGAGCCAGTGATGCGGACGCCCTTGAGGGGCTTGAGCGGGCCGTATTTTTTACGGATGGCCATGAGGCCGGGCATTTCGTGCTCGGACACCTGGATGGTTTTGCGGCCCCATTCGGCGAGCGAGAGGTCCTTGACGGAGAAATCGGGCTTGCCGTTGCCGTTGGCTTTGGGCGCCGGGCGGCGGGGCGGGGTAAGTTTGATGGCGGGCATAGGTGGTGTGGGGTGCTGGTTTAGGCGGCGGAGCGCGCGCGGGCGGCCGCTTTCTTCAAGGTGGAGGGAGCTACGGCGAGCTTGGGCTGGCCGACGGCTTTGCGCAGGGCGTCGGCTTTGTCGGTCTTTTCCCAAGTGATATCGGGATCGGTTTTGCCGAAATGGCCGTAGTTGGTGGTTTTCAGATAGATCGGCCGGAGCAGGTTCAACTGCCGGATGATGGCGGCGGGCTTGAAGCTGAAGACTTCGCAGACGGCCTTTTCGATGGCTTCATCGCTGACCACGCCGGTGCCGAAGGTGTTGACGCAGACCGAGACGGGGTCGGGATAGCCGATGGCGTAGGCGAACTGGATTTCGGCGCTGGTGGCCAGGCCGGCGGCGACGATGTTCTTGGCCACGTAGCGGCCCATGTAGGCGGCGCTGCGGTCCACCTTGCTGGGATCCTTGCCGCTGAAGGCGCCGCCGCCATGACGGCCCATGCCGCCGTAGCTATCCACGATGATCTTGCGCCCGGTGAGGCCGGTGTCGCCCTGGGGACCGCCGACGACGAAGCGGCCGGTGGGGTTGATGAGAAATTTGGTGGCCGCGGTGAGGAGCTGCTTGGGCAGGGTCTTCTTGATGACCTCTTCGATGCAGAATTCCTTGATGGTGGAGTGATCCACATCGGCGGCGTGCTGGGTGGAGATGACGACGTTGACGATCTCGACGGGCTGGTCGTTCACGTAGCGGACGGAAACCTGGCTTTTGGCGTCGGGGCGGAGCCACTTGATCTTGCCGGCCTTGCGGATTTTGGTGAGGGCGCGGCCCAATTGGTGGGCATACATGATGGGGGCCGGCATGAGCTCGGGCGTCTCATTGCAGGCGTAACCGAACATGAGGCCCTGATCGCCGGCGCCCTGCTCATCGGTGTCCTTGCCTTCGGCCTCGCGCGCGTCCACGCCCTGGGCGATGTCGGGGCTTTGCGAGGTGATGGCGTTCATGATCAAAACCTTGTCGGCGTGAAAGACGTCGTCCGCGTTGACGTAGCCGATTTCGCGGATGGCGTCGCGGGCGATCTGGCTGAAGTCGAGCTTGGCCTTGGTGGTGATTTCACCACCGACGACGACCAAGTTGCATTTGGCGTAGGTTTCGCAGGCGACGCGGCTGAATTTATCCTGCTTGAGGCAGGCGTCCAGCACGGCGTCGGAGATGGTGTCGCAAACCTTGTCCGGATGGCCCTCGCCGACGGACTCGGAGGAGAAGATAAAGTTTTTGCTCATGGTTGATGTTTTCGCGGTCGCGCGCCAACACATATTGACGCATCAAGATTTGATGATATAACATTTTTGCCCGGCGTCAATTGGATTCGGCGAAAAGTTTGGCGGACGGGCGTGAACCGCAGAGACGCAGAGGCGCGCGATGGGAGGCCGCTGCCGAAGAGGATGGAGGATCGAGGATGGACCATGCCGGCCGGGCGCGTCGTCATGGGCGGGGCGTCATGGACTGCGGCGGGAAGCAGAGCGCCACGCCGCTTTCGTGCGGGCGACGGTCCTCCAAAGCTCGCGGCCGGCGCGTGCGTGCGAAAGCGCCGTCGCCGCTGCGCTTTGCCGGCGCAGTCCAAGATGCGACCGGAATTGGCGGGCGCGTCGGGATTGCGCGGGGTGGCGGGTAAGGAAGAGCGCGAAATGTCGGCGGGGAAGGGAGGCTGGGGAAAAGGGAGCTTTTTTAGGGTTGACCAGGGTTGACCAGGGTTGACCGGAACTCGCAGCGCGGAGCGGCCTTTGAAGGCAAAATGGAGCATTCAGAGTGCAGAATTGCGGAGATTGTGACGATACGGGGATGCGCGGGGACGCGGGCTGCGTCCGGCTGAACGCGGCCACCATCTCCCGCTGCTGCTGGCTGGCAGCTTTCACCTGACCAGCATGACACAGTTTTCGAGGGGGCGTTAGTTAGCGGCTAACGCAAAACGCACTTTTTTGACGATTTTTCGTAAGCGGCTAACGGCGGCAAGACAAGGTTGACACGAATTACACCAATTTTCGCAAATTATTGGGGCGGGCGCCGCGAAGAAAAGATCGGAGGTTCTCCGATATGGGTAGTTGGTAAAGCGGGAATTATCGCGGAGCGATATCGGAAATTTGCCCGGCACAACGTGCCGGGTGCTGGTTGCAAAAATGGAACCGTCTTTACGGGACGGTGGAATCCGGCATCCTCTCCGGACGCATGAATTCGTTTGGCGCAGTTTAACCCGGATGGACGCTGTTTCGACACTATGCTGCCGTGGATTGCGGCGCGGCTCCATGCCGGTACCTAGAAGCGCCTGAACGGCACGCTCTACCGCTGGCGGAAATCCTGGGAATCCTCAGATAATGCGTCCCAAACTATGGGGGACCTCTCGTTCTGCCAATGGAAAAGTCATGGTCTGACCCCATTTCGTCTGCCAAACGCCTGCAAAGCCGAGTGTTTTAGCAGGTGTGCAGTATGGCCCACCGAGAAAGACCGCGGGATTTATTATTTTTGTCTAATTTTTAAGTCGTTATTCTTCAAAGATATGCGGCTATCTCAGCGCAATATATGCGGCTATCTCAGCGCAATTCTAGTCTGCCGCCTAATTGTCATGTGGCTTCATTTTACGAATATCAGGTATTCTGGTCGACAAAAAGCTGACAAACTGCCCGTTTTTGATAAAGTTTGGCTTGTGAGCAAATCCCTCAACATTCCCGCCTTGGATGATGTTTGATCAAGACGGTCAAAGCAGCCCAAAAATGAACCGGCCGACAATCTTACATTATGCCCCATCAATTTGACGATGATTTAAGTGGCTATTCATGGAGCCGCTCGGTGCGGTCCATGTTTGATATGTTACGGAAACAGTGCGAATCGGTTATAAACACCGAGCCGGATTTTTATTTATCTCCGGATATGGTGTTGTTGGGAATTTTGCGATTCGGCCAGCAACACAGAAACGATTCACAATACCTGGCTGGTCGGCTTTCCGCGATCGCAAACCGGTCTGACCTAGAGCTTGCGGACCTGTTGTCTAAGGAAATAACGTATGTGCTCCGAGAGGGTATGCTAAATCCTCCACATCATGATTTTGAACAGGAAATAAAAAATCTTTTCAAGAGCGCTGAAAACATCACGAGCCGCGTTGGCAGACAGGAAAATATCGCTCAGCGACATCTCATAGCGGCTTTACTTTCACCCGCGCGCCCCAATGGGATTGTCGGCGATCGCTGTAGGTTGTTCGAAAAAACACTACCCGCGAGCAAGTTTGCCGCAGCGTTAGTTGACTATGTAACACAATCAGATCGCGTCAGGGACTTAGATCAAATCGATAAATGGCTCAGCATCCTTCGGCGATTTCAGTCAGAGATTTCTCTAGATACGGAACGAAGAGGCCAACAACGTAAAAAACGCTCAGGCAAGACCTTGGAGCAAGCAATAGATGAGGCTATAGCCAGCGGCGCCAAGCCAAGTCCACCGAGCGATTCCCTGAAAACAACTCTTGCGGATACAGAGGACATTTTATTGGGCCAGATCGCGGAATTGGGTCAAAGACTTGCGACGGAAAAAAAAGAGGACAATCGCCGCCAAATTATATCACAGATTGAGAACAAGAAATTCCAGCTTGCTATAGTTTTGGGTGAAAAAGGCGGACAATCTCCTAGCGCAGGAATATTTTTGCCAGAAACTGCGATGCGACTAGCGTCGGAAATCCAAACGTTAGAACAGAAGGAGGGCAACACAACAGACCAAGCTGAGCGCGTTCAAATTAAAGTTGAACTCGACCGCAAACATGCGGAACTTGATGTTGCATTAGGTAAAAAACAGAATGGGGATCATCCAAGAGCTTGGGATGCGGAGTTTCGCGCTTGGCGTCGCGACTCCGGGTTCAGGTGGAGCACAACGCTGGACGGCATTCTGGACCTGCTATGGGAAGAACATTCGCGGGCTTTCAAGGAATCCATCGGAGATACCCAACGGAGATTTGAACCGCAGATTTCCCCCCGCGCGCTTTTTTTGGCGGCGCTGTACTATAATGCCAAAAATACCCCACCCGCAACGATTCCGAGCGACGGTCGGGGGCAAACCCTGAACATAGTTCAGCATGCATTAGGCCTGTCGGCTGACCGCCTGAGTGAATTGCTGACTAAGGAGTTTTTTCGCCACCTGCCTCCGAGTAAAACCTCGCAAGATCGCGCGATCATTAGCGAGGAGCTGTCAGCCGTGATTAAACGAGCAGATGCGATCAGAGGCAGCTTTGGTGCGGATCAATATATCGGCACGCGACACTTACTCCTCGCTTTGCTTGAAGCTGCCGCCGGAGGCCGTACAGGCGATAAGGTGATTAGGTCTGACGATCGTATTGACCGGGCGCAGTTGATTGCGGCCTTCCGTGACTCGATAGAGCACAATCCTTGGGCCCTGCGCTATGATGACCGAGCGGATTGGGCAAAGGTCTTTGAAGAATTAGAGGCAAAACTGTCAGAATGGAATGAGGGCGACGACAGCCGAAATGGGAAGACCCCAATGCGCGTCGGTGGTGGCATGAATTTTTCCCGAGAGGCAACCGGGGAGGAAGTCTGCTTGCAGGCTAACGAATATGCCCGGGCCCTTGCAGATTTCTTTACAGCTTCGCAAGATCACGGCGAAATGTGTTTTGCCCTGTTTGGCCACTGGGGGCGGGGCAAATCGTTCTTGATGAATCTCACTGGGAACCTTTTGCGGCCACGGCATTTGACGCCGCCAGCGAGAAGGGACCAGGAGACGTCATTCTTTTTCGGATTCCGGAAAGTTTCATATCGCGTCCGGCTTTGCATTGACGCAGGACGTACCTTTTTCGCCGGCCATTCTGGATACGAAATTATTAAGTTTAGCGCGTGGAAATATCCGAATATCCCTGAAGTTTGGGTACATCTCTATGAGAATTTTGCCCGTCTTGGTTATCCCAAGAACGTATTTCAAAGCATTCCGCGAATTTTTCGGGCAGGGATCTCCAAAAGAGGTCTCTGGCAGATTTTCGTGGCGCTGGCGGTTTTGGTGCTGTCGGTCTGTCCCAAGTCAGATTATGGCCTGTCAAACATTGTTAGCGCACGAGCGATTGATTTGGCGCTTGGGGTGGGCAGCTTGGTGTGGCTGGTCGCTTTACTCTCCAACGTTTGGACCACCGCCCGCCGACTGAGCAAGGACTTTCTTACGGCTACACATCATCATGATAAACTTGGTCTACAGGCCACGATTGGTGAAGATTTGGAAGCTCTATTGCATGGCTGGCTGCCCGATGCCTGTCCCAAGCTTTGCGGTTGGCTGTTCTGGGCGTATGCAAGTGTATGCTACCTGATTGCCGGTTTCGCTTGGTGGCGGATTAGCGGTCCCAATTCGGGGTGGTTTGCCATCGCTGCGTATGGCACGATCATTGTCGGTGGCACGGCCTTGGGGGCCTATTTGCTTTTTGGCTGTCGTGGTCCGCAACGCGTGCTTCTGATTGTGGATGACTTGGATCGCTGCAAGCCGGATCAATTGTTGACAGTGGTTGAGTCTGTCAAAGTATTGGTGGAGACACCCGAAATCAGCCGGCGTATCCAGGTGGCGATGCTGATCGAGGAGGATGTGCTGGAGCAAGCCATTTTGAAAAAGTACGAGGGCATGCGGGAAACGAATGATGAGGAAGAAGAAAAGACTACGGGCTTGGGGTGGAGCAATGATCGTATTTCCCGTGAAAACATGGAAAAGCTCTTCACCGCCCATCTCCGATTGCCGCCCCTAGCAGACGAAGAGTTGGAAGAGATCTTGTCGAAGTTGATTAGCCGAGGTGGGATTCCGGCGATACCGAATGTCCCGCCGAGTCCGGTTGTGGTACTGGTGGATCCTGTGGTGCGGGGCAATCCAAGCAGTGCTCCGGCCGATCCGGTGCCAAGAGAAGAGTCAAAAAGCCCTGGATTTGTGCCGTCGCCGGGTGCGGACGTTTCCACTCAAGGACGAAGCGCAATGCCGCCGCCTGCAATTCCCTCAGGTGCTTCGCCAACCAAGACCTTGGTCAAGGATTTGGTATTCACGGAAAACGACGAAGCGGCTTTAAACGCAGCGTTGCCGGAATTGGTGGGGGCGTGCGAAGATTTTCATCTCGGGCCTCGTTCCGTAAGAGCATTCGCCTTTCGATTTCAATTGGCGCGCCTTCTGTTGCGGCAGCTCAGCGTGGAGCCAGACCCTCAGAGGTTAGCCATGGGGCTAGCGCGAAAGGCTTCACAGGGCAAGAAATCGGGACCGCCGCTGGCGAGTAAGTCGCTTTTGGATCGCGTAATCGATCAGGTTGCCTAATTATCGTTCGGCGGGTATTTGGTCAAAGAGTCAAAACTAGAGTCTCGACCTACGTCCATTGGATTCTATTGGCATTAGAGCATTTCCATCAAATGAGTTGAAACCATGAAGGGCGCGGTCTTTTTGACTCTTGGCCGGCAAGGGAGAGATAAACCGCAGAGACGCAGAGACGCGGCGAAAAACGTTCAAGTCCATTCCGGTCGTGGGAACGGCAGCGGGGCGTCATCAAAAAGGCTAAAGACTAAAAAAATCAGGAAAGCATCGCGCGCCATTTTCCTTTTCACTGTTTGGTTTTGGCTTTCCGCACCCAATCCTAGAGGGTTTTCCGGCGGGCTCTTCTGGCACCGCCTTCGGGGTGCGGAAAACTCGGGGCCGGTTCCCGGGGGTATCGTTCCTTGGTCGCTCACCCCCCGGCTACGATTTTCTAACCCTTCGGGTGAATGGCGCTTACCTAACGCGTAAAACTCTGACAGGAAACAAGATGGAACCGTAGGGCTGAAAGCCCTCAATGTAATAGCCTAGGCTGAAGGCCCAGGAACCGCGTCTCCCCAAATTTAAATTTTCAGGCCTGTAGGGCCGGCACAGATCTCAACAAGCTCTGAAATAACATTCTCTATCCTCAATCTTCCATCCTCGTTTTTGTCCCCGCCCCCGCCCGACTGTTAGCGGCTAACGAAAAATCGTTCAAAACGCGATTTTTTCGTCCTGGGAGGCCCTTGACGACACTTAAAACCTGTTAAACTTCCTCTTGGCGGGACCGCGTCCCGTCGCGATGAGAATCCATCATTCCATCGTCGAAATCGGCATGGCGGCCATCCCCGCCAGCGTCCCCTCTTTGTCATCCGGCGCCCAAAAGGCTGGCGGGCGTTGGGCGAAAGGCTGAATTCTAATGCTAAAGGCTGAAAAATCATGACAAACATCGCGCCATTCCCCATTTTCAGCCTTCAGCATTCAGTCTTTGGCATTTCCTCCAGACCCCCTGAAAAACCCGCAAATTCGTTCACCAAAATCTGCGGAAACCCCAGCAAAACCCGCGATCGTCAAGCCCCGTCAAGCCTGAATTTTTTTTGGCGCCCGGCCCTCCCTGTCCTCCGTAGCTTTAGCGGAGGAGGGTCCGGGCATGCCGCCGAACTCTCCCGGCCATGGGGGAACACCGGCGGTGCGTCGCAATTGCGCGGGGCGCCATGGAGCGCGGCGGTGTCCCGCGCGGCGGGGGATCGACCGCAGCGCGTCGGGTCCTCAAGCCGTGTCGAGTATCTCCGGCGCGGTCATTCCGGCGAAGCGGCTGCGGCTGGTCGGAGACACAGCCGCGGTCCGGGGGATTGCGCGGCGTTCACTGGCGGGAACGTTTTTAAATTCACTTTCCGGGGCCGGGGGGATAGAGTCTGCGGAAATTATCATGTCCGATCCGATTCCTTATCTTGACCTGAAGGCCCAACTGAAGCCCCTGCGCGGGGAAATTGACGCCGCGATTGCGCGCACCATAGACAACTGCTCGTTCTGCCTGGGGCCGGACGTGGCGCAGTTTGAAAAGGATTTTGCGCGGTTCTGCGGGGTGGCGCATTGCGTGGGCTTCAACAGCGGGACCTCGGCGCTGCACGTGGCGATGAAGCTGTTGAACCTGGGGCCGGGGGATGAAGTGATTACCACGCCGTTTACGTTTGTGGCGACGAGCTGGGCGATTTCCTACGTGGGGGCGCGGCCGGTGTACGTGGACATTGAGGATGCCACGTTCAACCTGGATCCGGGGAAGCTGGAGCGGGCGATCACGCCGCGGACGAAGGCGGTGGTGCCGGTGCATCTGTACGGCCAGCCGTTCAACGCGGGCGCCATCGGCGAGATCTGCCGCCGGCACCATTTGCCGCTGGTGGAGGATGCCGCGCAATCGCACGGCGCGAAATACCGGGGTCAAAAAGTGGGGACGTTCGGTGAGGTGGGGTGTTTCAGTTTTTATCCCGGGAAGAACCTGGGCGCGTGCGGCGAAGGGGGCGCCCTGGTGACGAACAACGCCGATTACGCCAAGCGGGCGCGGTCGCTGCGCGAACACGGGTCGTCGGTGCGCTATTATCACGATGAAGTGGGTTTCAACTATCGCATGGAGGGCATCCAGGGCGCGGTGCTGGGCGTGAAGCTGAAGCACCTGGAGCAATGGACGCGGGAGCGACGCCGGGTGGCGAAGCGTTACGGCGAGTTGCTGGCGGAGACGCCGCTGCAATTGCCGCGCGAGGCGGAGTTTGCGGAAAGCGTCTGGCACCTCTACGTGGTGCGGCATCCCCGGCGCGATGAACTGAAAAAGGAGCTTGAGGCCAACGCCATCGGGTGCGCGCTGCATTATCCGGTGCCGTTGCATCTGCAAAAATGCTACGCCGCCCTGGGCTATCGGGCGGGGGATCTTCCGAACGCCGAGAAGGCCGCCCGGGAATGCCTGAGCCTGCCGATCTACCCGGAGTTGACGGACGCGCAGATCCAACGGGTGGCGTCGGTCATCAAGAATTTCTTTCGGCGGTAGGCGAACACGGACGAACACGGGAGGCCGTGAATTTAAACTGTTTAACGCTCGCCCTCACCCCGGCCCTTTCCATGAACCCAGAAAACATTCAACATTCGACATTCAACTTCCAACCCTGAACGAAGGCAGCAGCGCGAGCCCCTTCGATATTGGGGGTTGAACGTTGAATGTTTCGTCTGCGGTTCAGGGGTTCAATGCGCGAACGGTTTCGGGGAATTCTCTCCCCTGGGGCGAGGGGAAACTTGTTTCCGCGAATCGGCAAGATGCTCACGCTGGATCTAACCCGGTTCAGGGACAAAGTAAGCCGTTGGCTGGCGGCACCTTGGGCGGGTGGTTGGCCGGGGAAGCCGTTGGGTTTGTTGTCCATATATCAGGCACCCACCAATACACCTTGTCTTGGAACTGATTTCGTGGAGGGAAAATAATTTTGGGGTGGCGGGGTTTTTTGCGGCGGGTGCACCCTTTTTTGCCGGCTGAAGAGAGCGGGTAGAACCGCAAAAGCACCAATGTTAGCAAGGGTTTGTAGCTGATCTTGGGCGGAGGTCCGGGCGCTCGCGCGAAATTCATGGCGGTTCGTTTCCCCGGTTGGATTGGTTGGCAGCCCTTTTGCGTTAGCGGGTTTGATGTCATGTGCGTCAGACCAGGTTAGCCGTCCATCCCGGGCCGGGAATTTTTTCCTGTGGGCCCTGCTCCTGCTGTTCGGGTGTTTGACAGTTTTGGCGGATCAAAGTGTCACCCTGACCTGGACGGCCAGTACGGACACTAATGCAGTGGGCTATGAAATCTACTACGGCGGGGCCTGCGGCGTGTACACCAACACCGTCATGGTGGGCAACGCGACCACGGCGACCGTTGGCGGGCTCAGTGCCGGGGCCACGTACTATTTTTCCGCCACGACGATTTCGGCCGACGGAGCCCAGAGCGCCTTTTCGAACGAGGCGGTGTATGTCATTCCGGCGGATCCCAGCGGGCCGTCCGGCTCCAGCCCGGTTTCCAATACGAATCAGCCGCCCACGCTGGATGCCATTGCGGATGTGACGGTGAATGAAAACGCGGGCGCGCAGAGCGTGAGCCTGACGGGGATCAGCGCCGGCGCCGGCAATGCGAATTCCAACGTGATCGTGTCGGCGGCCTCGAGCGATAGCACGATCATTCCGACGCCGACGGTGACTTACACCAGCCCGAACAACACGGGGATTTTGAACTTTGCGCCGGCGCCGAACGCCTCGGGAACGGCGACCGTCACGGTGACGGTGAACAACGAGGGCGCGAGCAACAATGTGGAGAGCGAGACGTTCACCATCACGGTGACGCCGCCGCCGGTGCCGGCGGTCATTCCGCCACCGACGCTGGATTCGATTTCAAACGTGACGGTTTATGAGAATGCCGGGGTGCAGACGATTCCGCTGACGGGGATTTCGGCCGGCACATCGGCGGGAAACCTGATCGTGAACGTTTGGGCCTACACCAGCGACGGCTCGATCATTCCCGCGCCGACGGTGAATTACACCAACCCGAGCAGCACGGGCACGCTGACTTTTGCGCCGGTGCCGAATGCGGTGGGCACGGCCATTGTGACGGTGAAGGCGAACAACGGGGTGGCAAATTTCATCCAAGTATTTACGATAACGGTGGTCCCATCCGTCCAGGCGGGGGTGGGTATGCCACCGAGTCTGGGGGCCATCGCGGACGTCAGCATTCCGCAAGGCACTGTGGCGGAGGATGTCACGCTGACGGGCATCAACCCGGGATCTTCCGCGACGAGCGGATCGCTTCGCATCAGCGCGAAATCCAGCAATCCACGTTTACTGCCGCCGCCAGTCGTTCATTATTCAGGTCCGGGCGGCCCGGCAACGCTGATTTTAAGGCCGACGCCGGCTGGCAGTGGCACGGCGGTGGTGACGGTAACGGTAACTGCGGGGGGCGAGGCGGCCCGCCAAACATTCAAGGTGACGGTGGCTGCGGATGAACCGCCGACGCTGGCTCCCATCGGCAATACGACTCTGGTTGAAGGCGCTGGCGCGCAGACGATTATGCTGACCGGCATCACGCCGGGCGTGGGTGTTGGCGCCGGGGCATTGAGCATCACGGCGGTATCGAGCAACCCGAGACTGGTATTCAATCCGGGCGTCCAGTACGCCAGCGCGGCGAACACCGCCTTATTGACGTTGACGCCCACGGGAAAACTGACGGGTTCGGCGATGATAACGGTAACGGCGAACAATGGAAACCGGTATAACGGCGTTGTCCACCAACGGTTTATGGTTACAGTGACGCCGGCGGTCGGCAGCCCTGCTCCGTCCGTCGCGGCGATGGTGGCGGATCGTCCCGTGGTGGAGCCGACCCATACAGTTGCCCGGTTGGAAACTGTGGTGCGGGAGAATGGGCAATTCCGGTTCCAGGTCAACGGTGTTGCGGGCGGCCGATATGTGGTTGAAGCCACTTCGGACTTAAATCACTGGACACCGGTGGCAACGAATGCCGCGCCGTTTACATTTCAAGCTGCTACCGTGGAGGGGGTTAGTCAGCAGTTCTACCGCGCCATTTACGTCAAATAGGGCTTAAGTTTGCGTTGGCACAACCGATGCTTTTAAGTAGGTATGACATCCAAGGCCGTCCCAATAAATAAAGAGTGGTTCCAAACGGGGACCGCTGCTTCGTCGCCGACGGGCATTTTTGCGTGGCTGAAAAGCGCGTTGAAATTTGAGGTTCCCGTGGGATATCAGGATGAGACGGGGTTTCATGCCGGCGTCAAGGCGGAGGAAAAAGAGATCAAGTGGCCGACGACGTGGTGAATTTGAGCACGGGGATACTGCCTCAAAAGAGGACAAATGTCTCGTGGTTGTCTGCTTGATTTTTGGACAGGTTAAGGTTTTTGGATGGTAGTAGTGGAAGGGTGTTTCTTTCATTGGGACTTCGGAGGGCTTTGGTTTTCATTTTCATTGACGTTTCATCCGTCGGGTTATCAGGTTGCAGGAGGCCGGAGGTGTGTTTTGAAAAGACGTGTCTCATTGAGGAGTTAAGTTTTGGTTATTGTATTTCACAAAAAACATGATGGACAAATGTTTTGGTATTGTATAATTTAGAGACAAGCGAATAACGCAAGTGAAGGCGGGATGAGATTTTCGGTGCCGATCAGAGAGCGCGACGAGGGTTGGTTTGGGAATCAAATCGTAATCGGAAGCCAGTGGAAGACGAAAGCAGCGGGAGGGAGCAGACGATCACTAGAGAAACAGCCTGAATGTTGGAAGCCATGGAGACAGCTTGGTACAGTGTGCGGACAAAACCGAAGCACGAGCATATTGCGGGGGCGAATTTGCGGCGGCAACTCGCTCTGCCGGTTTTTGTTCCGAGGGTTCGGCTGGAGAAGATGACGCGGCGGGGGTTGGTGCGAGTGGCGGAACCTTTATTTCCGTGCTATATATTTGTGCGTTGCGTCGTCGAAGAGAAGGTCAATGAGATTCAGCATCTTTCGGGAATCAGCAAGCTGGTAGAATTCGGCGGCAAATATCCCCCGGTGGCTGATTCGATTATCGAGGAATTGCAGGCTTGTTTTGGACGGGGCGACATCATTGCGGTGGAGAGCCGGCTGGCACCGGGCGACGAGGTGACGGTGACCGCCGGGGTTTTTGCCGGGATGACGGCCCAGGTGCTCAAGAGTCTTCCGGCGAAGAAGCGGGTGCAGATATTGCTGGAGATATTGGGTCGGGCCACCACCGTGGAGGTGGGGAGGGAGACGGTTCGTTTGGAGGGAAACACGCTGGCTGACTTGGCGCCGTTTCTGGCGGTGCCGGGTGGTCGGGAGAGGGCGTGCGTGTGAATTTGCGGTGGGACCATCAACCATGGCGCTCCGCCGCGGGCGGAGAAAGAGAAGTTCGTTTGGAGCGCTCAAACGAACAAGTGCGGAGCCGTGCGCGCGCGAAAAAAAGAGGGAAAAATGAACAACGCTGAGGACAATGGCCTGCCCCGTTGGAAGCGGGTGTTGGATGTGACCGGCATCGTGCTGGCGCTGCCGCTGCTATTGCTGGTGTCGGTAATCATTGGCGTGGTGATCCGCGCGGTTTCGGCGGGTCCGATCCTGTTCAAGCAGGAGCGCGTGGGGTACCGCGGCCGGAAGTTCATGTGCCTCAAGTTTCGCACGATGCATTGCGGCGTCGAAACGCTCACGCATCAGGGGCATTTGCAGCAACTAATGACGGCGAACGTGCCGATGACGAAGATGGACGCCAAGGGCGATTCGCGGATCATCCCGCTGGGCCGGTTGTTGCGGGCGTCCGGGCTGGACGAGCTGCCGCAGTTGGTGAACGTGCTCAAGGGGGAGATGAGCCTGGTGGGGCCGCGGCCATGCCTGGCCTACGAAGCCGCCAAATATCTTCCCTGGCAGTTGGAGCGGTTCAACGCGGTGCCGGGCCTGACGGGCCTCTGGCAGGTGAACGGCAAAAACCGGACCACCTTCACGCGGATGATCCAGTTGGACATCGAATATACGCGGACGAAATCGCTCATTCTCGATTTGAAGATCATTGCCAAGACCATTCCGGCATTGATCATACAAATGCGGGACACGCGCGCAGCGCGGCGGAAGGCCATGGCCCCTCCGGCTGCCGCCCGGTCACCCATCCCCTTGCGGATGGTCAATCGTTGAGGAGATTCGGACGGGCGGCACCAAGGTTGCCAGGGGTAAATGCGGTTATCCAAGAATCAGTTATGCTGAAAAAAATCAAAGTCGGCGTTGCTGGCTGCGGCTACTGGGGGCCGAACCTGATCCGGAACTTCCGGTCGCTGCCGGATTGCCAGCTCAAGATGATGTGCGACTTGAACACCGACCGGTTGAAGCACCTCAAGGCGCTGTATCCCGAGGTGTCCGGGGCGACGGATTACGACCACATGCTCAACGGGATCAATTTGGATGCGGTGGTGATCGCGACGGGCATCAGCGCGCATTTTCCGATGGCCAAGGCCAGCCTGCTGGCGGGGAAGCATACTTTCATTGAAAAGCCGATGGCCAGCTCAGTGGAGCAATGTGAAGAGCTGGTGGACTTGGCCCGGAAAAACGGTCTGATCCTGATGACCGGCCACACGTTTCTGTATTCGTCGGTGGTCCGCAAGATCAAGGAGATCATTGACAAAGGCGACATCGGGGAAATCCGGTACATCTCGGCCCGGCGGCTGAACCTGGGGCTGTTCCAGAAGGACATCAACGTGGCGTGGGACCTGGCGCCGCATGACCTTTCGATCATCCTCATGCTGGTCGGGGAGATGCCGCAGACGGTGAATTGCCACGGCAGCGCGCACGTGACGCCGGGCATCGAGGACGTCACCACGATGTGCATGAGTTTTTCGAAGCAGCGTTCGGCGGTGATCCAGAGCAGTTGGCTGGACCCGCGGAAGGTCCGTGAAATGACCATCGTGGGCAGCAAGCGCATGATTGTCTATGACGACCTGGCGCCGCTGGAGAAGATCCGCGTTTTCGACATGCGCGTGGAGCGTCCGCCGCACTACGACACGTTCGGCGAATTCCAGTACGCCTATCATTACGGGGACATGTATGCGCCGTATATCAAGCAGGAGGAACCGCTCAAGACGGAGTGCCAGCATTTTCTGGACTGCATCCGCAACGGGAGCGAACCGGTGAGCGGGGGCCTGCGCGGCACGGAACTGGTGCGGATACTCGAAGCGGCTTCGGAGTCGTTGCGGCGGGCGGGGGCGGCGGTGGAATTTTCCGCGCCGGCGGCTGCGGCCCACGGGCATGCGGCGGCGGCGGGGGCGCGCGGCCGAAAGTTGCCGGCGTCCGGGAGGATGTCTGCCGACCGCGCTGAAACGGGGGAAGTCGCGGCCGTCCCCACAGTCAACCCCCGGATCAAAATCGTCCTGGACGGCGGGGCTCCGTGAGCCGGCAAGCATGAGCCAGCCTGACGAAGCGATCCAGCGCATTGCGCCGGACGTAAAACTGGGACGAAATGTCCGCATTTTCGGTTTCACCAACCTGTACGGCTGTGAGATTGGGGACGACAGCCGGATCGGGACGTTTGTGGAAATCCAGAAGGGCGCGAAAATTGGCAGGCGCTGCAAGATTTCCAGCCACACGTTCATCTGCGAAGGGGTGACGCTGGAGGACGAAGTGTTTGTGGGGCACCACGTGGTGTTCACCAACGACCGGTATCCGCGCGCGGCGACGGGCGGCAAATTGCAGACCGCGGCGGACTGGGAGTGCATCCCCACGGTGGTCAAGCGCGGGGCGTCCATCGGCTCCGGGGCGGTGCTGCTGTGCGGGGTCACCGTGGGGGAGAAGGCGCTGATCGGCGCGGGCAGCGTGGTGACGCGGGACGTGCCGGCCGGGGCGACGGTGGCGGGGAACCCGGCGCGGCTGGTGAAGCGGGCCCGCTGATTTCAGTTTTGCGCAGTCATATGCTGCGTCCAGCAACCTTGCAGCCGATCAATCCACTTGAGCATCCGGACTGGGATGTGCTTTTGACGCGCCGTCCGGATTTTTCATTTTTCCATGGCGCGGCGTGGGCCCGGGTCTTGACGGAGACATACGGGTTCAGGCCGGTGTGGCAGGCGGCGGGGCCGGCGCTGTTGCCGCTGATGGAAGTGGACAGCTGGCTGACGGGCCGGCGGGGGGTGGCGCTGCCGTTCACGGACGTATGCGGGCCGCTGGGGGGGAGCGCGGAGGAGGTGCAGCGGCTGTTTCAGAATGCCGCGGCATGGGGCCGGGCGCGCGGGTGGAAGACGATGGAACTGCGGGGTGGCCGGGACCGGCTGGCCGGGGCGCCGGCGTCGCTGGCGTATTACGGGCACCGGCTGGACCTGACGGGCGGCGAGACGGCGCTGTTTGAGCGCATGGACGGTTCGGCGCGGCAGGCGGTGCGCAAGGCGGAGCGGGACGGCGTGCGGGCGGAGGTGTGGCAGACCGAGGCGGCGATGCGGGAGTTTTACCGGTTGCAAGGTTTGACGCGCAAGCGGCATGGGCTGCCGCCGCAGCCGTGGCATTTCTTCCAGAACATATGCCGCCAGGTGCTGTCCCAGGACCAGGGGATGGTGGTGCTGGCGGCAGAGGACGGGGTGGCCATCGCGGGCGCGGTGTATTTTTTCCTGGGCGGGCGGGCGATTTACAAATACGGGGCGTCGGATGTGCGCCGGCAGCAATTGCGGGCCAACAACCTGGTGATGTGGACGGCCATGAAGTGGCTGGCGGGGCGCGGCGCCGGCAGCCTGCACCTGGGGAAAACCGCGCTGAACAACGCCGGCTTGCGGCGGTTCAAGCTGAGCCTCGGGGCGGTTGAAGAGCGGATCGAGTATGTTAAATTCGACGTGCGAAGGAACTGTTTCGCGGTGGATACCGATCCGATCGCCGGCTGGCACAACCGGGTATTCCGCGCCCTGCCGGGTTTCATATCCCGTGGGGCCGGCGAGATGTTGTACAAACATTGGGCGTGATATAGTCACCATAAAGTGGTTTAATAACAGAAATGAGCACGACGCGACAGCCTGAGGCGCCAGCCGGGTTCAGCCCGGCGGACATCTATTTTGTGGTGTTCCGCCACAAATGGAAAATCATCCTCCTGACGGCGCTGGGCCTGGCCGCCGCGGCGGCGTATTATTTCGTCAAGCAACCGCTGTATCAATCGGACGCCGAGTTGTTCATCCGCTACGTTTCGGACAACCGGGCGATCAACCCTTCGGACAACAATTCGCGGGTGACCTCGCTGATTGACCTGGGGCAGAACGTGATGAATTCGGAGATGGCGATTTTGAGCAGCCTGGACCTGGCCAAGCAGGTGGCCACCAATTTCGGCGCGGATAAGATCCTGGCCAAGTCCGGCGGCGGGCGGGACCTCATTGCGGCGGCCTCGGCTGTCAAAGGGAATCTCAAGGTGGAGAGCGTGCGTGACAGCAGCGTGATCTACCTCACCTTTCGCCATGCGGATCCGGAACTGGTGGGGCCGGTGCTGACGGAGCTCATCCAGGATTACCAGGACAAGCACGTGCAGGTGCACAAGGCGATTGGCATGTCCGACGACACGCTGGCGGACCAGGCCTCGCAACTGCGGCTGCAGATTTCGCAGACCGAGGACGAGCTGCGGATTGCCAAGACGAACGCGGGCATCATCTCCATCACCGACGCGGAGAAATCGTACGAGGACGAGCTGGCGCGGATCCGGCGGGAGCTATTGCAGTCGCGGGCGAGCCTGGCGGAGCATCAGACCAGCCTGCGGGACCTGGCCAGCGCCGCGGGGGCCAAGGGATCGGAGACCAACTCCCCTTTGAATGTGCCGGCGGAGGATCTGGCCCGTTACAAATCCGTCTGCGCGCGGCTGAACTACGTGGAGCGCCGGCAGAACGATTACATCCAGCAGGGCTACACGGATGAAAACAAGCTGGTGAAGGAGAACCGGCAGCAGGTGATGGCGCTGGCCAATACGAAGATCGGATTGGAAAAGGAATATCCGTCCCTGATGGATTTGGATGCGACGATTGCGGGGGCGGAGGCGGCCGCGCCGCTGTCGAGCGAGGCCGCGGAGACGGAGCAGGTGGCGGCGCTGCCGCTGCGGATCAAGGAACTCCAGGCGCAGTTCGAGGAGATCCAGGCCGAGGCGGCGAAGTTAAACGAGGCCGAGGCGAAGATCGCGGACTTGGAGCGCAAGAAAGATCTGCAGGAGAAAAACTACGACTATTATGTCACCATGCTGGACCAGGCGCGGATTGACGAGGCGCTGGGGCCGGGGCGGGTTTCGAACATCCAGGTGATTCAGCAGCCGACGCCGCCGTACAAGGATTACAGCAAGTTTTACAAAGCGCTGGGCGTGCTGGCGTGCAGCGGCCTGCTGGCGGGGCTGGCGTGGGCCTTTTTCATTGAATTGTACCTGGACCGCTCGATCAAGCGGCCGGCGGACTTGCAGGTGAAACTGCACATGCCGTTTTTCCTATCCATCCCGGATTTGAACCACCAGGCGCGCGCGCGGCTGGCGGGCCCGGGGCGCCGGCAACTGACGTTCAACGGGCACGCCACGACGGCCGATGGCGCCGGGGCGCTGGAGGTGGCGCCGCCGGGCGTGAATGAGGCCCTGCATTCGCACTACGACGCCCTGCGCGACCGGCTGGTGAGCTATTTCGCGTCCATCAACCTCACGCGCAAGCCCAAGCTGGTGGCCATCACCAGCACCGGCAAGGGGGCGGGCGTGAGCACGATTTCGGCGGGCCTGGCGGCGTCGCTGTCGGAAACGGGCGACGGCCGGGTGTTGCTGGTGGACATGAATCTGGAGAACGGGGCGGCGCAGCAGTTTGTGCGCGGGCAGCCGGGCTGCCAGTTGGACGACGCGCTGCTGAGCGACAAGCGCGACAATGCGCTGGTGCAGGAGAACCTGTATGTGGTGTCCGAGGGCTCGAATGCCGACAAGCTGCCGCGCGTGCTGCCCAAGCGCTTTGCCTCGCTCATGCCCAAGCTCAAGGCCAGCGACTACGACTACATTATTTTCGACATGCCGCCGGTGTCCCAGACCAGCGTCACCACCCGGCTGGCGGGCTTCATGGACACGGTGATGCTGGTGGTTGAGTCGGAGAAGACGGACCGCGACGTGGTGGTGCAGGCGAACCAATTGCTGCTCCAGGCCAAGGCCAACGTCACCACGGTGCTCAACAAGACGCGCAAGTACATTCCCGACCGGCTGCAGCACGACATTCACGCGGACATGTGACGGCCTGCCATGGTGAACCGCCGCCTTTATTACCATCTCAAGCCCTATTTGCCGTGGCGCCTGCGCATCGGGGTGCGGCGGGTGGTGGCGCGCGTCCAGCGGCGCCGGTATGCGGGCATCTGGCCCATCAATGAACTGGCCGGCAACCCGCCCCCCGGGTGGCCGGGCTGGCCCGATGGCGCCAAGTTCGCGCTGGTGCTGACCCATGACGTGGAAGGCCCGCTGGGGCTGGGCAAATGCCATCAGATGATGGAGCTGGAACGGTCGCTGGGGATGCATTCCTCGTTCAATTTCATCCCCGAGGGCAGCTACCAGGTGACGCCCGCCTTTCGGGCGGGAGTGCGGGCGGAAGGCTTTGAAGTGGGCGTGCACGACTTGCGGCATGACGGCAAACTGTACTGGCGGCGCGCGGAATTTCCGGAAAACGCCCGCAGCATCAACCGCTATCTCCGGGAGTGGGACGCCGCGGGTTTCCGCGCGGGCTTCATGCTGCACGACCGCGACTGCCTGAACGACCTCAATTTGCAGTACGACGCCTCGACCTTCGACACGGATCCGTTCGAGCCGCAGCCGGAGGGGGCGCACACGATTTTTCCCTTCTGGGTGCAGCGGCCGGGCGGGGGCGGCTACGTGGAGATGCCCTACACCCTGCCGCAGGATTCCACGATGTTCCTGGTGCTCCAGGAGACTTCGGTGGACATCTGGAAGCGCAAGCTGGACTGGATTGTCCGCCGCGGCGGCATGGCGCTGGTGAACATCCATCCCGATTACGTGGGATTCGGCGCCCGGAAGCCCGCGGGGTCGGAGTATCCGGCGGCGTGGTACCGGGAGTTTTTGCAATACATCAAAGACAATTACGAGGGGCAATATTGGAATGGCCTGGCGCGTGATGTCGCCGGCTGGTATCGGGACACCTGTGTGGATCCGGCGCTGCGGGTGGCGCCGGGGGGAGGGGCCGCGGCGGCCCTGCCGTTGCGGGGCAAGCGCGGCGCGGTGGTGCTGTATTCCTATTACGCCTCCGATCCGCGCCCGCGCCGGGAGACGGAGGCGCTGCGCCGCGCCGGCATGGAGGTGGACGTCATCTGCCTGCGGGAAGACAACGAACCGCGCCGGGAAATCATCGAGGGCGTCAATATCCATCGCATCCCGCTGAAACGCCGGCGGGCCGGCAAGCTCACCTATGCCCTCCAGTATGCGAGCTTTCTGCTCAGCGCCAGCGCGGTGCTGTCCTGGTGGCGGCTGCGGCGGCGCTATCATCTGGTGCACGTCCACAACATGCCGGATTTCCTGGTGTTCAGCGCGGCGCTGCCCAAGCTGCTGGGCGCCCGGGTGATTCTGGACCTGCACGATCCGATGCCGGAACTGCTGGTGACGATTTTTGGGCTGAAGGCGGACAGCCTGGGCGTGCGGCTGCTCAAATTCATGGAGCGCCACAGCATCGGGTTTGCCGATCACGTGCTCACGGTGAACCAGGCGTGCAAGGAGATTTTCGCGGCCCGGAGTTGCGCGGCGGAAAAGATCCAGGTGTTGATGAACGTGCCGGATGAGCGGATTTTCGAGCATCGGAGCTGCCTCGAATATCCCGAGCGCGATCCGGCGCGGCCCTTCGTGGTGATGTTTCACGGTTCGATCGTGGAGCGCAACGGGCTGGACATCGCCGTCGAGGCGCTGCGGCTGTTGCGGCGGTCGGTGCCCAACGCGGAGCTGTGGGTTTACGGGGCGTCCACGCCGTTTCTGCAAAAGGTGATGGCGCCGGCCGCGCTCAACGGGTTGGCCACCGCGGTGCGCTATCTGGGCCCCAAATCGCAGACGGACATTGTCGCCGCCATCCGCGTGTGCGACGTGGGCGTGATTCCGAACCGCAACAACGCGTTCACCGAGATCAACACGCCCACGCGGATTTTTGAGTACCTGTCGCTGGGCAAACCCGTGGTGTCGCCGCGCGCCAAGGGGATCACGGATTACTTTGGGCCCGAGGACATGATTTATTTCGAGCTGGGCGACGCCGCGAGCCTGGCGGAACAACTGGAATACGTCTGCCGCCACCCGGCGGAGGCGCGGGCGGTGACGGCGCGGGGCCAGCGGGTTTACGAGGGCCAGCGCTGGAACCACGCCCGGGAGGAATTCATCGGCCGGGTGGCCGGGCTGCTGGCGCCCCGCCGCTGAAATGCGATGATTTCCATCCTGACGAACGAAGCCGCCGCCCCGGCGGCGCGCGAGTTTTTTGAGCTCTTTAAAACGCCCTGGGAGTTCCACCGTGCGGGTGCCCCGGCGGATATCCTCCTGTGCGCCGGCGGGGAAGTTCCGTCCGATGACGCCGCGCTGCTGCTGATTTTTGGCGGCGAGGCGCTGCCGTTTGACGCCGGGACGGGCGGCGGGGAATCCACCGCGACGCCGGGGTGGTTTGAGGTGGACGGCCTGGCGCTGCCGATTTATGGGCGCCGTCTGGTGGACCCGGCATCGGGGAAAACGGTTTGCCGGCGGGGCCGGACGCAGGGCCGGCCGTTCGTGCGGATCGGGTTTGATTTGTTCGGCGAAATCCGCCATCTGCTCACGGCGGGCCAGCCGGTGGCGCACGCGGCGGTTCCCACGCTGGAGCAACACGCGGCGTTGGTGCGCGGGCTCATCCTGGAGCACGGGCTGCCGCTGGTGGAGATTCCGCCGCGGCCGGCCGGGCACGAGTTCATCGCCTGCCTCACGCACGACGTGGACCACGCGGGCATCCGCAATCACAAGTTTGACCACACGATGTTCGGCTTTCTCTACCGCGCCACCGCCGGGTCGCTGCTGGACGTGTGCGCGGGCAAACGAAGCGTCGGCCAGTTGGGGAGGAATCTGCTGGCGGCGTTGCGGCTGCCGCTCGTGCAGGCCGGGCTGGCGCGGGATTTTTGGGTTCAATTCGAGCAATACACGGCGCTGGAAGCCGGGCGGCCCTCGACGTATTACGTGATTCCCAAGAAGGGCGAGGCCGGTGTGGATGGCCGGGGGCGGCGGCAGGCGTTGCGCGCGGCCCGCTACGAGGCGGCGGACCTGCGGGAGATTCTCCAGCGGTTGGAGCGGGCGGGCAAGGAAGTGGGGGTGCACGGACTCGAGGCCTGGCGCGACAGCGCGGCCGGGAGGGACGAACGCAGCCGCATCGGCGGGCTGGTGGGGCAGGCGGCCACGGGCATCCGGATGCACTGGCTGTATTTTGACGAGGCCGCGCCCGGGAAGCTGGAGGCGGCCGGATTCCTGTACGATTCCACGGTGGGATACAATGAGACGGTGGGCTATCGCGCCGGCACCGGCCAGGTGTTCAAGCCATTCACCGCGCGCCAGCTTTTGGAGCTGCCGCTGCACATCATGGACACGGCGCTGTTTTATCCGTCCCGCATGGGGCTTTCACCCCGGCAGGCGCAGGCGGCGGTGCAGCCGCTGATCGAAAACGCGCGCCGGTTTGGCGGCGTGCTCACCATCAACTGGCATGACCGGAGCCTGGCGCCCGAGCGGTTGTGGGGGGATGGCTACACGGAATTGCTGGGGCGGTTGGAGCAGGCGGGCGCGTGGTTTGCCACCGCGGCGCAAACGGTGGCGTGGTTTCGCCGGCGCCGCGCGGCCACGTTTACGGCGCCCGCGGCGGGCCGGGTGCGGATCAGCCTGCCGGCCGGCGGGGATGATTTGCCGGCGTTGCGCGTGCGGGTGCACCGGCCCGGCGGGGCCGTGGCGGAGGAGATGGTGAGGGATGGGTGGGAAACGGGGCGGGGGGTGATTTGAAGCGAACAACCGACTCCAAATTGAAGGCTGTGAAGGATTGGAAATACCTTGGGTTAAATAGTTTAACGCTTACCATCACCCCGGCCCTCTCCCCCCGGGAGAGGGGGAACTCGTTTCCGCGAATTGGCAATATGCTCGCACTGGATCTACCGCGGTTCAGGGGTTCAATGCGCGAAATAGTTGGGGGAATTCTCTCCCCATTTTGCTCCGCCGACTCCGCAAAACGCGGAGAGGGGGAAACGCTCCCAGCGTCTCGACGTGGCCGAACGTGGAAGAAGGAGCGGCGACAAGCTGTCGCCGCCCCGATGAAACGCTCCCAGCGCCTCGACAAGGTCCAACGTGGAGTGGTTTAGAGGTTCAAGGCGGGAATCAAGGCGCGGCCAACCGGGCTGACGGCATGAAAAACTTCTCGTTTGGCTGCGGGGGGTGGCATAAGGTGGCGCCGGCAAGGCCGCCGGCAACGGGAATCCATTCATGAAAGATACATTTATCATCGCCCAATGCGGTTGCGGTTACTGGGGACCGAACCTGCTCCGGAATTTTTCCGCGTTGAAAAACTGCCGCGTGAAGTACGTGGCGGACGCCAGCGCCGAGCGCCGCGCCTTTGTGCAGTCCAATTTTCCGCGCACGCAGGCGGTTGACACCCTCGCGCCGATCCTGGCGGATCCGGAGATTGACGCGGTGGTGATCGCGACGCCGGCGGCCACGCACTTCGAGCTGGCGCTGACGGCGCTGCAGGCGGGCAAGAGCGTGTTCGTGGAAAAGCCGCTGGCCACGCGGGCCGCGGAAGTGGATGAGCTGGCGCGCGCCGCGCAGGCGCGGGACCTGGTGGTGATGGTGGGCCACACGTTCATCTACAATTCCGCCGTGCGCTTCGTGAAAAAGCTGATTGACGCCGGCGACCTGGGGGAGATCCGCTATCTGCACAGCCAGCGCCTGAACCTGGGGCGCATCCGGTCGGACATTGACGCGCTGTGGAATTTTGCGCCGCACGACATCAGCATCATCCAATACTGGCTGGGCAATCCGGCGCCGCTGACGGTATCGCGGCAGGGCATGGCGTACATGCAGGAGGGGATCGAAGACGTGGTGTTTCTGAGCCTGACGTATCCGGGAAAAATCCTGGCGAACATCCACGTGAGCTGGCTGGATCCGCAGAAGGTGCGGAAAATGATCGTGGTGGGGTCGAAGAAGATGGTGGTGTACGACGACGTGGCGGAGGACAAGATTGCGATTTACGACAAGGGCATTGACCGGCGGGCGGTGCTGGGCGAGAACATGGACTTCGATCATCCGCGGCCGGCGGAATTTCAATATCGCAGCGGGGACATCCTGCTGCCGCAGGTGAAGTTTGTCGAGCCGCTGCGCGTGGAGGCGGAACATTTCATGGAGTGCATCAAGAACCGGACCACGCCGCTCACGGGTCTGGCGCACGCGCGGACGGTGGTGTCCATTTTGGAGCAGGCAAACCATGGCGCCCGCGGCTGAGAACATGGGCCGGCCGGCGGACCCGCCGGAGACGGTGGCCGCGACGTATGACCGGTTTTACCGCCAGCCGAATTATTTTCAGTATCGGGACTGGCTCTACCGGCCGTTCATCCGCGCGTTGATCCGGGCGGCCGGGGTGCGGGCGGGGGGGCGGGTGCTGGACGCGGGCTGCGGGCAGGGTTTTTTCACGGCGCTGTTTGCGGAAGCCGGGCTGGCGGCGCTGGGGGCGGACCTGAGCGCCGAGGGGGTGGCCCAGGCGACGCGCCGGTACGGCCCGAGCGGGGCGAAATTCGAGGTGGGCGACGCGTTGCGGCTGCCGTATGCGGCGATGTTTGACTGCGTGTTCACGCGCTCCTGTTCGTTGTACAATTGCCCGGATTTTGCGGAGCGGCGGGACGTCACCGAGGCGTTGCTACGCTATGTGCGGCCCGGCGGGGTGTTGATTTTTGATTACTACACGAATCTGTGCGCGCGCAAGACGGGCGGTGCGTGGCGCTATCATTCGGTGGCCGAGGCGCGGCGGCATTTTGCGGCATTCGCCGGCAGCCGGGTTTGTTTTTCCGTGCGCCTGGACACGCTTTTGCTGGGGCACCACGCCTTTGGCTTGAGCGGGGTGAACGCCCTGGCCAGCCGCGTGGCAGGCATCGGCGGCGAGCTGGTGGCCTTGGTGCCGAAAAAATAATCATGGGTGAACCCACCATCAAAAAATGCGCCATCGTGGACGTCACGTTCGGCAGCAACGTGACCGTCGTCGAACCCGTGAACCTTTACGGCTGCGTGATCGGCGACGACACGTTCATCGGTCCGTTCGTGGAAATCCAGCGCGGGGCGGTCATCGGCCGGCGGTGCAAGATCCAGTCGCACGCGTTTGTGTGCGACCTGGTGACCCTCGGCGACGACTGCGTGGTGTCGCACGGGGCGATGTTCATCAACGACCTGTTCAAGACCGGCGGCCCGGCGCTGCGCAACCGCGAGCTGTGGGCGGCGACGAAAATCGGGAACCACGTGAGCATTGGCACCAATGCCACCATCCTGCCGGTGAGCATTTGCGACCACGTGGTCATCGGCGCGGGGTCGGTGGTGGCCAAAGACATCACGCGGCCGGGCATTTACGCCGGCAACCCGGCAAAATTTCTGCGCGCCCTGTGAGGACGGGGCGCGGACGCATTTATGAAAATCCCATTCGTTGACCTGCACTCCCAGTATCTGACGATCAAGCCGGAGATAGACGCGGCCATCCAGGCCGTCATCACGGCCTCGGCGTACATCCGCGGCCCGCAGGTGGACCAGTTTGAGCAGCGCTGGGCGGAGCGGCTGGGAGTGCGGCATTGCGTCTCGTGCGCGAATGGCACCGATGCCCTCTATATCGCCATGCGCGGCTTGGGCGTCAAGCCGGGCGACGAAGTGATTTCCACGGCCCATTCGTGGATCGCCACGACGGAGACGATCACGCAGGCGGGGGGCAAGGTGGTGTTTGCGGACACCGAGGCCGAGACGTTTACGATCAGCCCGGCGCAGATCGAGGCGAAAATCACGGAGCGGACGGTGGGCATTCTGCCGGTGCACCTGTTCGGGCAGCCGGCGGACATGGGGGCCATCATGGCCATCGCGCGGAACCACAAGTTGTGGGTGATTGAAGACTGTGCGCAGGCGCACCTGGCGCGGTACCAGGGGAAACTGGCGGGCACGTTTGGGAACGCGGGGACCTTCTCGTTTTATCCGGGGAAGAACCTGGGCGCCTATGGCGACGCCGGGGCGCTGGTGACGCAGGACGACGCGCTGGCCGACTGGTGCGCGACGTTTGCGCGGCACGGCGGCAAGGGCGAACACATCATGGAAGGCATCAACAGCCGGCTTGACGGCCTGCAGGCGGCCATTCTCAACGTGAAGCTGCCGCATTTGCAAGCGTGGACCGAAGCGCGCCGGCGAGTGGCGGCCCGGTATGATGAATTGCTGGCGGGCGTGGGCGATCTGGTGCTGCCCAAGGTGGCGCCGGGCCGCGAGCATGTGTATCACCTCTACGTCATCCGCACCGGGAAGCGCGACGCGCTGAAGAAATTTCTCGGGGACGCGGGCATCAGCACCGTGCTGAACTATCCCAAGGCGCTGCCGTTTTATCCGGCCTATGCGTATCTGGGGCACCGGCCGGAAGATTTTCCGGTGGCGTACGCCAACCAGTCGCGGATCCTGTCGCTGCCGATTTATCCGGAGTTGACCGGGACCATGCAGGCTTACGTGGCGGAACAGATTGCGAGCTTTTTCCGCCAAAATCCGGCCTGACCGTTTTTGAAGCGCGCCCATTGTTGAACCATGCCTTCCGCCCTGGCCACCGTCCTGTACGCGGGGTTCGTCGTGTTTTTGTTCTGGCGGGACATCCGGCAAAATCCCAACGTCACGGGCGCGCTGTGGATTCCGCTGATCTGGCTGTTCATCATCACGTCCCGGTTCGTGTCCGCGTGGCTGGACATCGCGGGCTGGCACGTGGGGGGGCGGTCGCTGGAGGAGGGCAGCCCGGCGGATGCGCTGGTTTCACTCATGCTCATGGTGGCCGGCCTGTGGGTGCTGGCCCGCCGCGGCTTCCGGCTTTCCGAATTCATCCGGCACAACCGCTGGCTGACCTTTTTTTTGCTCTATTGTTTCGTGGCCGTGTTTTGGTCGGATTTCATGTTCGTGTCGTTCAAGCGGTGGTTCAAGATTCTCGGCCAGCCGATCATGGTGCTCGTGCTGTTCACCGAGCCGGACTTCGAGACGGCGCTGAGCACGCTCCTGAAGCGGTGCGCGTATTTGGTGGTGCCCCTCTCGATCTTGTTCATCAAATACTTTCCGGAGTTGGGCCGCGGGTTTTCGGAATGGACCGGCCAGCCCTTCAACAAGGGCATCACGCTGGACAAGAATGCGCTGGGCACCGACTGCCTCATCTTCGGGTTCTTTTTTGTGTGGTATCTGCTCAAGGTGGCGCAGTGGGAGAAGAGCAAGCTGCGGCGGAACGAGCTGATATTATGCGGCATCTTCCTGGTGCTGATCTGGTGGCTGCTGGTCCGGGCGCAAAGTTCCACGTCGCTGGTGACGCTGCTGATCGGCGTGCTGCTCCTGGCGGTGCTGGGGATGCGGTGGTGCAAGCGGGAATATGTCGGCACGTGGATTCTGCTGGCCATCGCCGGGTGCGCGGCGGCGGAATATGTTTTTGGAATTTCGGACCTGTTTTTCCAGGCGCTGGGCAAGGATCGCACGCTCACGGACCGCACGCTGATTTGGCACGACTGTTTGAGCATTCCGATCAATCCGATCATCGGCGTCGGCTTCGAGAGTTTTTGGCTGGGCGACCGGCAGGAGTTCATGAACTCCAAATGGTATTGGCATCCGAATGAGGCCCACAACGGCTATCTGGAGGCCTATTTGAACCTGGGGCTGATTGGGCTGGGCATCCTGCTAACGCTGCTGCTGGCCACGTTTTGGAAGGCGCGCCGGGAATTGTTGACGAATTTTCATTTCGGCCGGTTCCGGGTGGCTTTTCTCTGCGCGCTGGTGATTTACAACTGGACCGAATCCAGTTTCAAGGCGCTGCATCCCATGTGGTTCATGTTTTATATCATCGCGCTGGATTATCCCCCGCCGGAGCCGGCGCCGGCGCTGGAGACGGAACCGGAGGGGGAATTGGCGCCGACCGCGGAATTGCGGCCGCTGCCCCATTTGACGGATCACGCGGGGGCGGCGCCGCGGTTTCCCGGGCCGGAAAGCCGACGGGGCGGGCAGGCGCTGGAAACAAAATTGACACCGGGTGGCCTGAAATGATCCAGGACTGTCCATTATCACGCGGCGGGGACGCTTGAAATTGCGCGGTTGAAGGCAGTTGCCGTGGCTCGTATTCTGCTATAAGGTTATTACTGTCGCAAAGATACAGCAAAAAGATGAAATATTTGTTACCGGCGTTGTCGCTATTCATGGGAGTGGTTTTTAGCGGCGGCGCTTATCAGGCCAATGATGCCGCCGAAATGATATCCAGTGACGGGAGCTATGCGGACACCGCGCAGGCCCTGGCCTACGCGCTGGGCAAGGCGCAGGACGGGTGGGTGTTGACAGTGGGCGCGGCGGGCGGCACTTACAACTGGACGAATGCGCTGATTATTGGGACGAGCAACATTTTCACGATTCAAGGGCCTTCCACCAACAACCGCCCGACGATTCTCCTGAACACGCCGGCCAATTCGGGCATCTACATCGGGGCTGGCAGCAGCCTGGTGACGATCCGGAACTTCATTTTCAACGTGGGGGCCAGCCGGCCATATTCGAACCTGCTGGGCATTGACGGCAGCGGGGTGTGTTTCCGCGTTTCGAACTGCGAGTTTCTCAACGCGTCGCAGATCAATTTCGGCATCACGATAGGCAGCATCAATTCCAAGCTCAGCGCCGGGCCGTTCGGTTTGGTGGACAACTGCCAGTTCTTTTTCCCGGGCGGGGTGGTTTACAATTACATCAACGTGCGCGCCAACGGCAACGTGGTGAACTACGGCTGGACCCAGCCGATGTCCTGGGGCACGACCAACTCGGTGGTGGTGGAGAGCTGCGTGTTTTCGCAGCCCAGCAGCGCGCCCATGTCCGGGCTGGTGGAGGCCGACGGCGGGGCGCGGCTCACCGTGCGCTACAACAGCATCACCAACATTCCCGAATCCACGCACGGCGTGAATTCCGGCTCCCATATTTCCACGCTGCAGGTGGAATGCTACGAGAACACGTGGACCCTGAATGACACCAACAACACGATGCCGTACCTGTATTTGCAGCGCGGCGGCACGGGGGTGATCTGGAGCAACGTTGTTTCCACCACCAGTTACTGGAACGCATCCGCCATGTTCACGTTTTGGGTGGAGCCCGCGTCGTCCGAGTGGCAGGCCGAATGGTTTCCCGCGCAGTTGGTATATCCCGCGAACTACCCCGCCTACGAGCAGGTGGGGCAGGGGGTGGTCAACGGCGCGCCGGGGCCCGTGCCCATATACCTTTGGGGCAACACCGTGCCGGGAACGCAGTGGGGCACGTTTGCGCTGGGCATGAACACGGACGCGCCGTTCATCCAGCAGGGCCGCGATATTTACACCAATTCCGTGATGCCGAATTATACGCCGCTGGTTTATCCGCATCCGCTGGTGAGCAACAGTCCCTGGTTCACGAATACCAGCACGGGCACGACCACCGAGACGGGGAGCATCACGCCGCCCAGCAATTTGCAGGCGCTCGCGCCCACCAACCCCAATCCGTGAGTTGGGGCGCCGGCGGTGCCTGGGCTGGATTTCCCGGGCTGGGTGGTTGAAAGGACCGAAAGGATTCCTGTGCCGCCCGGGGGAGGAAACCTCCAATACCGAACATCCGGCTTCCAGCATGGAAGCAGTGGAAGCATTTTGGGCTAAATGGTTTAACGCTCGCCCTCCCCCTGAACCTGGAAAACATTCAACCTTCGACAATCAACTTCCAACCCTGAACGAAGGCGGCAGCGCGAGCCCCTTCGATATTGGGCGTTGAACGTTGAATGTTTCGTCTGCGGTTCAGGGGTTCAATGCGCAAACGGTTTCGGGGAATTTTCACCCCGGGAGAAGACTTTCCGTTGCCACGCTTTCCGGTCTCGATCGTGATTCAATCCCTCCGGGATAGGTGTCGGCTGGCGAGAGGATTTGTCATTTCTTGTTAGCACGAGGCCGCGAATGTCTTATATTCTTCCCCGCACGCTGATGGCAGCTTGCGCCAAGGAAAGGGATACAGACATAAACCCCGGGGTTCGTTTGGGCAGAGGACCGGGTTGAAAACGCGAATGAATCCGAACTACATCATTTCCCCCGCCGACCGGGTATTGGTGACGGGCTCCAATGGTTTCATTGGCGCCAAGGTGGTGGGAATCCTGCTCGAATACGGTTTCAGCAACGTGCGGTGTTTCGTCCGCCCCTCCAGCCGGATGGATCGCCTGAAGCAAATTCTCGAAGCCAGCCCGGCCGGCCAGGGCGCCGAGATTGTGCGGGGCGACCTGCTGTCGCGGGAGGATTGCCGGCGGGCGGCGGAGGGCGTCTCGGTGATCTACCATCTGGCGGCGGGCATGGAGAAATCGTTTGCGGGCGCGTTCATGAATTCGGCCCTGGCCACGCGGAACTTGCTGGAGGCCTTCCAGGCGCACGGCCGCGTGGCGCGGTTTGTGAACGTGAGCTCCTTCGCGGTGTATTCGAATTTGAAATTGAAGCGGGGGGCGCTGCTGGACGAGAGCTGTCCGCTGGAAGACGCGCCGCAGGCGCGTTACGACGCGTACTGTTTTGGGAAGCTCAAGCAGGAGGAGATCGTGCGGCAATATCGCGACCAGCACGGCCTGCCGAGCGTCATTCTGCGGCCCGGGGCGGTCTTTGGTCCCGGCAAACCGGCGTTGAGCGGGCGGGTGGGGATTGACACGTTTGGGTTTTTCATCCACCTGGGCGGGGGGAACCAACTGCCGCTGACCTACGTGGATAATTGCGCGGAGGCGATTGTGCTGGCCGGGTTGCAGCCGGGCGTGGATGGCGAAGTTTTCAACGTGGTGGACGACGAGCGGCTGACCAGCGCCGAATTTCTCCGGGCGTACAAACGGGTGAAGCCCTTCTTTTCGGTGCGGGTGCCGTATTTTCTGGCGTACGGATTGAGCTGCCTGTGGGAGGATTTTTCCCGGTGGCGGGACGGGCAGTTGCCGCCGGCCTTCAACCGGCGGCGCGCGGCGGCCGAGTGGAAGGGCAACCGCTATTCGAACCAAAAACTCCATGACCGCCTGGGCTGGAAGCCGCGCGTGAATCTGAGCGGCGCCATGACGGCGTTTCTGGCACAATACCGGCGGGGCGCAATTTGAACGCAACTTGAACACCGCATCCAAAAACCTCCGGGTGGCCATCATCGGCTGCGGCAAGATTGCCGACCAGCACGTGCTGGCCAGCCGGCGCGTGGCGAGCTGCCAGATCGTCGGGCTGTGCGACCGGGAAGTGCTCATGGCCCGCCAGCTCGGCGAGCGCTTCGGCATCACCGCCTGCTTCGGCGACGCCGGCGAAATGCTGCGCGCGGCGCGGCCGGACGTGGTGCACATCACCACGCCGCCGCAGGGACATTTTGCGCTGGCGAAACAATGCCTGGAAGCCGGCAGCCACGTCTATCTGGAGAAACCGTTCACCGTCACCGCCCCCGAGGCCGGGGAGCTGATCCACCTGGCCGACGGCCGGGGATTGAAAATCACCGCCGGGCACAATTTGCAGTTCACGCCGGAGATGCTGCGGATGCGCCGGCTGGTGGGGGAGAATTTTCTAGGCGGCAAACCCGTTCATTTGGAGAGCCATTTTTCCTATGACCTGGGCGACGCCAGCTACGTGGGGCCGCTGCTGGGCAACAAGGATCATTGGGTGCGGCAGCTGCCCGGGCAGTTGCTGCACAACATCCTGAGCCACGGGTTGGCCAAGCTGAGCCCGTTTCTCGACGACGACCTGGCGGAGCTCCACGCCAGCGCGCATCAAAGCGAGCAGCTTCGCCGCCTCGGCGGCGAGGAGATCCTGGACGAATTGCGCGTGCTCATCCGCGACGGCGCGGGCACGACGGCGTTTTTCTGCTTCTCCACGCAGCTCAAGCCCGGCCTCAACCGCCTGCGGGTCTGCGGGCCGGCCAATTCGCTGACCGTGGACCACGCCAGCGGGACGCTGGTGCGCCACGAGAACCGCTCCTACAAGAGCTACCTGACGTTTTTGGCGCCGCCGCTGAACGAAGCGGGACAGCAGTTGCGCAACGCCTGCGGCAATTTCATCAGTTTCGTGAATGGCCGGCTGCACCAGGACGCCGGGATGAAGGAGCTGATCGAGCGATTTTACGAAAGCATCCGCAGCCAAAGTCCGCCGCCGATTCCGTACCGGGAAATCCTGCTGACGGCGCGAATGATGGACGAGATTTTTGCCCAGATTTATCCCGACCGGAAAGCGGGCCGTGCCGCCGCGGCGCCCAACGGCGCCGTCCGGCCCGCCGCCGCCCTGCCCCAGCCATGAAATACGTGCTCATCACACCCTCGCGCAACGAGGAGAAGTTCATCCAGAAGACGCTGGATTCGATGGTGGCGCAGACGCTGCCGCCGGTGCGGTGGGTGATCGTGGACGACGGCTCGACGGACCGCACGGGGCAAATCGCGGACGAGTATGCGCGGCGTTATCCGTGGATCGAGGTGGTGCACCGGCCGGGGGACGTGGACCGGAGCTTTGCCGGGAAGGTCCACGCCTTCAACGCGGGCTTCGAGCGGGTGCGGGCGCTGGAATTCGACGTGGTGGGCAATCTGGATTCCGACCTGTCGTTCGAGGCCGATTATCTGGAATTCCTGATGGGGAAATTTGCGGGGGATCCGAAGCTGGGGGTGGCGGGCACGCCGTTTCTGGAAGACGGCTATGACTCGGCGCGGGACAGCTTCGAGGGGCAGAATCACGTGGCCGGCGGCTGCCAGTTGTTCCGGCGCCAATGCTGGGAGGACATCGGCGGGTACGTGCCGAATCGCGCCGGCGGGATTGACTGGATTGCCGTGACCACGGCGCGGATGAAGGGTTGGGGCACGCGGTCGTTTTTGGAGAAGCGGTTCAACCACTACCGCTCGCTCGGCACGGCCGAACGCGGCGTGCTGGCCGCGCTTTATTCCTACGGCGAAAAGGACTATTATCTGGGCAACTCGCCGATCTGGGAAATGTTCCGCGTGGTTTACCGGCTGGCCAAGCAGCCGCTGCTTTTGGGCGGGCTCGCGGTGCTGGCCGGCTACGTCTCGGCCGCCGCGCGGCGGATGCAGCGGGCCGTTTCGCCCGAGCTGATGCGCTTTCACCGGCGGGAACAAATGCACAAACTCAAAACCATCCTGGGCTCCGTTTTCCGGCTCAAAAAGGTGGACCACTTCCGGCTGGAAACGAAAGAGCCCTGATGCAGCCCCCCAGCCAACAGGCGCTCGCCGCCGGCAAAATTCCCGAGACGCTGAAAAACTTCGTTCGCTGGCTCGACGCGTACGGCGAATTCTCCTGGGATCACCAGTCGTTCTTCGCGGGCCCCGTTGGGCGCCGCGCGAAGGGGCTGTATTACCGCAACCGCTGGCTCGGCATCGCGGCCGTGGCGCCGATGGTTTTTTGCGAGGCCTTTTTCCCCGCCGCGCGCCGGCTGTTTCACCAGCCGATGCGCCTGCCGATCGCCGACGCGCATTACGCGATGGGATTTGCCTTTCTGTACGAGGCGACGGGCCAGGCGCAGTACCTCGACCGGGCGGTGCATTTTCTGGACGTGCTGCAGGCCACGCGGAGTCCGGGCTACGCGAACTATTGCTGGGGCTATCCGTTCGACTGGGTGACGCGCAACGGCGTGCTGCCGGCGCACACGCCGTTCATCACCACGACGCCCTATGTTTTTGAGGCGCTGCTGCAGGTCCAGCAGCTCCGTCCGGCCGACGCGTGGAAGGAGATGATGGCTTCGGCCGTCCGCCACGCCGTGACGGACATCCAGGACCAGCCCTATGCCGGGGGCGGCAACACCTGCTCGTACATGCCGGCGGGGGAATTCAAGGTGGTGAACGCCGCGGCCTATCGGGCCACGATGCTGGTGACGGCCGCGAAATATTTTGGCAACGAGGACTGGCTTAAGATCGCGGCGGGCAATGTGGATTTCGTGCTCGCGGCGCAGAACGCGGACGGCTCCTGGCCCTACGCCAAGGACGGCGTGCGCGATTTTGTGGACCATTTCCACACCTGTTTCGTGATGAAGGCGCTCGCCAAGATCCATCGGCTCAATGGCGACCCGCGCATCCGGGAGGCCCTGGCGCGGGGCGTGGAGTATTACCGGAACAATCTGTTTGGCGCCGGCGGGATGCCGCGGCCGTTTTCGCGGGCGCCCCGCTTGACGGTTTACGAATGCGAGCTTTACGATTGCGCGGAGTGCATCAATTTGTGCCTGCTGCTGCGGAAGGAATTTCCGGTCCTGGACGACACGCTGGCGACGGTGGTGGGCGGCATTCTGGAACATTGGGTGAAACCCGACGGCTCGTTCCGTTCCCGGAAATTGAAGCTCGGCTGGGACAACGTGCCGATGCACCGCTGGGCGCAGTCGCAGATGTTCCGGGCGCTGGCGTTTTACCTGCGCGAGAACACCCCCCGGCCCTGAAAGCAACCCATGTGTGGAATTTGCGGACAAATTAAGATCGCCGACGACGAACCGGCGAACCAGGACATCATCCGGCGGATGACGCGGACGATGGTCCATCGCGGGCCGGACGATGAAGGCTACTTTTTCGACCGTTCGCTCGGGCTCGGCTTCCGGCGGCTGTCCATCATTGACCTGGCGGGCGGGCACCAGCCCATGGCGGACGCCGAGGAATCCGTGTGGCTGGTCTTCAACGGCGAGATTTACAACTACCCCGAGCTGCGGGTCGAGCTGGAAGGCCGCGGGCACCAGTTCCGCACCAGCTCGGACACCGAGGTGATTCTCCACGGGTACAAGCAGTGGGGCACCGACGTCTTCAACCACCTCAACGGCATGTTTGGCGTGGCGATTTGGGACGTGCGGAAAAAGAAGCTGGTCGTGGCCCGCGACGCCATGGGCATCAAGCTGATTTACTACCGGATCGCCGACGGGAAACTGAGCTTCGGCTCGGAGATCCGCCCGGTGGCGGCGGCCGGCGACGGGCGCCCGGGCGTGGACCCGGCGGCGGTGAATTTGTTCCTGCGGTTCCGGTACACGCCGGCGCCGCTGACGATTTATCAGGGCGTCCGCAAGCTGGCGCCGGGCACGATGTTGATCGTGGAAGACGGCAACTGCCGCGAGGAGCGCTGGTACAATTTCCGGCCGGAGCCGTTTGCGCCGCCGCCCACGGACGCCGCCGCCATAGAGGAATTAACGCGGCTCTACCGGGCCGCGGTGAAGCGGCATTTGCTCGCGGATGTGCCGGTGGGAATTCTTTTGAGCGGCGGGCTGGATTCCGGCCTGTTGCTGGCGCTGATGAACGAGTGCGGACACGACTGGCCGGCGTACACGGTGGGCTACGGGAAAAAGTTCGCGGATGACGAGCTGGTGGACGCGGCGGAAACGGCGGCGATTCTGGGCGCGCGGCATCACCAAGTGATGCTGAACCAGGCGGAATTCGAGAAGGCGCTGCCGAACATCGTGCGGTATTTGGAGGAGCCCATCGCCGCGTCGTCGGTGGTGCCGATGTATTTCATCTGCCAGCGGGCGCGGCGGGACGTGAAAGTGGCGCTGATCGGGCAGGGGCCGGACGAATTGTTTGGCGGCTACAAGCGCCATCTGGGCGTGCATTACGGCGGTTTCTGGCGCGGGCTGCCCGGAGGGGTGCGGGCGCTCACCGCGTCGCTGGTGGCCCGGTTGCCGCGCAACGAGACCTTGAAGCGCGGGGTGCAGTCGCTCGGCGCCGCCGACCGGCTGGAACGCTATCAGAATGTCTTTTCCCTCGTGCCGGGCGAGGCGGTGAACGGGCTGTTCCGCGACGGCCTGGCGCCGGCGTCCGGGCTGGTGGATTACTGGCAGTCCCTGGCGCCGCAAATGGAGCAACTGGACGAACTCGGCGGCTTTTCCCTGCTGGAAATCCGCTCCTCCCTGCCGGACGAGCTGCTCATGTACGCGGACAAGCTTTCGATGGCGCACGGCCTCGAGGCGCGGGTGCCCTACCTGGACCGGACAGTGGTGGAATACGCCCAGCGGCTCGGCGCCCGTTTCAAGGTGCGGCGCGGCGAGCGGAAATGGCTGCACCGCCGGGTCTGCGAAAAATTCCTGCCGCCGCAAATTCTCAAGCGCAAGAAGCGCGGTTTCGCCGTCAACGTGGTGGACGACTGGTTCAATGTGGCGGCCACGGGCCAGATGGCCGGGCTCCTGCTCGACAGCCACTCGCTGATATACGAGTGGCTGCGGCCGGAGCCGGTCAAACAGCTCCTGGCCGAGCACCAGTCGCGGCGGCAGGACAACCACAAGCTGCTCTTCAGCCTGGTGATGTTCGAGCAGTGGCTGCGCACCGCCAAATCGGCGGGGTGATTTCCCGGAGAATTATGGCTTTGAAACAGGTTGAAGTGCGGGTCCATGGCAAAACCTCCCTTGTGCCGGCGGCGGAGGTCGGCGGCAATATCGTCGTGGCCACGGGCGGCTGGATCAAGACGGCGGCGATTTTCGACGACGTGGTGGCCGAAGGGGGGCTGGTGACCGATCCGCCGGCGTTCATTGCCGGGCTCAGGCAAAGCGGGCTGCGGGCGGACGTGCTGACGTTTTTCCAGCGGCCGCCGGACGTGACGCCGAAATTTCCCTTCCACTACGACTGGGACAATTACGCGGTGGTGGACACGACGGATTTCGACGCCTGGTGGGACAAGCTGCCGCAGGAAGCGCGCAAGAACACGCGCCGGGCCGCCAAGCGGGGCGTGGTGGTGAAGTCCGTGCCCTACGACGACGCGCTGGCGCGGGGCATTCACAAGCTGTGCAACGAATCGCCGGTGCGCCAGGGCAAGCCCTTCTGGCATTACGGCAAGGATTTCGCGACCATCAAGCGCGAACACGGCACCTATCTGGAGCGGAGCGAATTCGTGGGCGCGTATTTCGAGGACGAGCTCATCGGGTTCATCAAGATGGTGTACGTGGGGCGGCTGGCGGTGATCCTGCACATTTTGGCGCTCAACGCGCATTACGACAAACGGCCGCTGAATGCGCTCATCACCAAGGCCGTGGAGATTTGCGCCCAAAAAGGCATGCAGTATTTCGTCTATGGCAACTACGTTTACGGGAACAAAAAGGACAGCTCGCTGGTGGAATTCAAGCGCCGCAACGGTTTCGAGCCGCTCAAATTTCCGCGCTACTATGTCCCGCTGACGTGGAAGGGACGGATTTACGTGGGGCTCCGGCTGTATCGCGGGGTGGTGGGCCTGTTGCCCGGGCCGGTGCTGACGGCGCTGTTGAAGCTCCGCGGGCTGCTCTATGCGTCCAAAACCAAGGCCGAAACCGGCGGGTTGGCCACGGCAAAAGAGGAGTGAATTCATGACAGAAAAGATGGTCAAACGGGCACCTCACCCCGGCTCTTTCCATGAACCTCCGCGCCAAATCTAAAGCTGTGAAGGACTGGAAACACCGTGAGCTAAACAGTTTAACGCTTACCCTCACCCCGGCCCTCTCCCCCGGGGAGAGGGAGAACTCGTTTCCGCGTCTGGGCAATATGCTCGCACTGGATCTAACCCGGTTCAGGGGTTCAATGCGCGAACACGTTCGGGGAATTCTCTCCCCATCGGCTCCGCAGACTCCGCCGACGCGGAGAGGGAGAAACGCTCCCAGCGTCTCGGCGAAGTCTGCCCTCGTTTTTGTTGGCGGCATAAGAACCATGCCGAGATTTCGCGGCGGATGAAATGCACTTTACCTTTTAATGGAATGAATTAGAGTTTGCAGCCTTGTCGCCGGTGTAGCTTAACGTCAGAGCAGCCAGATTGTATCTGGCCGATGGAGTGTTTAATTCCTCCCGCCGGCTCCAACTTTTGAGAACCCAAGTTTAATGCCCGGAATCGTCGGAGTCATCAGCCGCAACCCGGCCGGCGACGATGCGCGCATCGTGAAAACGATGGTCGCCGCCATGCGCCACGAGAGTTTTTACACCACCGGGAGTTTCGCCGCGCCGGAGCTGGGCGTGGCCGCCGGGTGGGTGGCGCACGAGCATTCGTTTGCCGCCGGCCAGGTGTTCCAAAATCCGCAACAGGACATCGCCCTGCTTTTCGCCGGCGAATGCTTTTCGGACGCTGCGCCGGGGGCCCGCCACAATCCGGCGGCGCCGGAACCGGGCGCGGCGGCCGGCGCCCGGCTCGTGGAGCGGTACGAGGAACGGGGCGAAGCGTTTTTTGAAGGGCTCAACGGCCTGTTCAGCGGCCTGCTGATTGACCGGCGGCGCGGGCGCGTGATCCTGTTCAACGACCGTTACGGCGTGGAGCGCATCTATTGGCACGAGGCGGGCGGGGCGTTTTATTTTGCGAGCGAGGCCAAGGCGCTGCTCCGCGTGCTGCCCGAGCTGCGGGAATTCGACCGCGAAGGCGTGGCGCAATTCCTGGGGGCCGGCTGCCCGCTGGGGAACCGGACGCTGTTCCGCGGGGTCCAGTTGCTGCCCGGCGGCGCGCGGTGGAGCTTTGAGGCCGGGGCCGTGCGGCGCGGGCAATATTTCTCGCCCCAGGCGTGGGAGGCGCTGCCGAAACTGTCCGCGCCGGATTACCAGGCGGCATTCGCCGCGGTGTTCCGGCGGATCCTGCCGCGCTATTTTGCCGGGGAGTCCAAGGTGGGAATCTCGCTGACCGGCGGGCTGGACAGCCGCGCCATCATGGCCGGTCACTCGCACGACGCGCGGCGCGAAGTGACCTACACGTTCACCGGCCCGGCCGGCGAAACGCTGGACGACCGCGTGGCCGGGCGCGTGGCCGCCGCCTGCGGGCTCGAACACCACCGTCTGCGGCTGGGACCGGACTTTTTCGACGATTTCGCGGCGCACGCCGACCGGGCGGTGTATATCAGCGACGGGTGTTTCGGGATTTTGGGGGCGCACGAAATTTATTTTAACCGCCAGGCGCGGGCGCTGGCGGCCGTGCGCCTGACGGGCAATTACGGCGGCGAAATTTTCCGCGGGGTCTCCACGTTCAAGCCGGCCAGGCTGGCGCCCGCCATCCTTGCGCGCGATTTTCTGCCCGCGGTCAACGCGGCCGCCGGCGAACTCGCGGCCCGGAAAGGCCAGCCGCAGACCTTCGCCGCCTTCCAGGAAGTGCCGCTGAGCCTGTTCGGCAGCCTGGCGGCGGGCCGTTCGCAGGTGACTTTCCGCACGCCGTATCTCGACAACGACCTGGTGGCGCTGGCGTATCAATGCCCGGTGAACCTGCAAAAATCGGCGCTGCCGGTGATCCGGCTCATCAAGGCGTGCAGCCCGGCGCTGGACCGGATTTCCACCGATCGCGGGTTCATCAGCGACCGGTGGGACCCGGAGGTGTTCATTCATCGCGCGCTCGCCGAGCTGACGTTCAAGCTGGATTATTACAGCGACGCGGGTTTGCCGCGGCGGCTGCGGCTGTTGAATCCGGTGTTCAAACCGGTGGTCGGCGCGCTGGGGATTGCGGGGCTGCACAAGTTTTTGAAATATGGCACCTGGTTGCGGGGCGCCCTGGCGCCGTATCTCGTTCGCAAAATCGCCGCCGCACAGGTCATGACGGGCGGGTTTTGGGATGCCGGCGCGCTCGGGCAGATGGCGCGCGCGCACGTTTCGGGCGGGCGGGACTTTCCGGCGGAAATCAACGCGGTGCTCACACTGGAATCGGTCCAGCGCCAGCTCTTTCGCGACCTGCCGCGGCGGCTGGAAATCTGACATGAATACGCTGATCCTCAAACTCGCCGCCGCGGGCGACGTGGTGCGCACGACGCCGCTGCTGCGGCACCTGGCCGGCGAAGTCTCGTGGGTGACCGCGGCGAAGAACGCGCCGCTGCTGGCGGGCATCGCCCGCACGTTGCGGAGCGCCGCCTGGGAGGAGCGCGCGCGGTTTGCCGACCGCGAATATGATCTCGTGATCAATTTGGAGGATTCGTCCGACGCGGCGCAATTTGTGGCGGAGCTGAAATTCAAGCGGCTGTTCGGCGCCCGGGCGGCCAACGGGGGGCCCACCTACACCGAGGATTCGCGCGGCTGGTTTGATCTGAGCCTCATCAGCCGGTTTGGCCGGGCCGCGGCGGACAAGCTGAAGCTGGAAAACCGCCGCACGTACCAGGATCTCATTTTCTCCGGGCTCGGGCTGAAGTTCAAAGGCGAGAAATATCTGGTGCCCGCGCCGGCGAAGACCGGGCTGGCGGGCGACGTGGCCATCGCGCCGCGGGCGGGATCCGTCTGGCCGATGAAGAACTGGGCGTTTTATCCCGAGCTCCAGAGCGCGCTGGAAGCCCGCGGCCTGAAGGTGAACGTGCTGCCCGAGCGGGCCAGCCTGCTCGAACATCTCGGCGACATCCGGAACCACCGCTGCCTGGTGAGCGGCGACAGCCTGCCGATGCACCTGGCGCTGGCGGCCGGGACGCGCTGCGTGACGCTGTTCACCTGCACGAGCCCGTGGGAGATTTACCCGTACGGCATCCAGCGGCAAATCACCTCGCCGCTGCTGGCGCAGTATTTCTTCCAGCGCGGCGCCGACGAGCGCGCCAGCCGGGCGATTCCGGTGGAAGAAGTCCTCGCCGCCGTGGTGAAGCAACTGCGATGAACCCGCCCGCCCCGCAAGTCAGCCTGCTCACCGCCGGGCGCGACCGGCCGTACGCGCTGGGCCTGGCGGCGGCGCTGGCGGCCGCCGGCACGCGGCTCGATTTCGTGGGCAGCGACGAGGTGGACGGACCGGAGCTGCACGGCGCCCCGCAGATCCGGTTCCTGAATTTGCGGGGCGACCAGCGCGTGGCGGCCGGCCTGCCCGCGAAGATCATCCGCGTGCTGGCCTACTATGCGCGGCTGATTGCCTACGCCGGCACCGCCCGGCCGAAAATCTTTCACATTTTGTGGAACAACAAATTCGAGTGGTTTGACCGCACGGCGCTGATGCTGCTCTACCGGTTGCGCGGCAGAAAAATCGTCTTCACCGTCCACAATGTGAACGCCCGCGAGCGGGACGGCGGGGATTCCGCGTTCAACCGCGCCACGCTGAAATTCCAGTATCGGCGGTGCGATCATATTTTTCTGCACACGGAAAAGATGCGCGCCGAGCTCGTGTCCCAATACGGCGTCCCGGCGGAGCGGACCACGGTGATTCCCTTCGGGCTCAACAGCACCGTGCCGGACACCGCGCTGACCGGCGCGGCGGCGCGGGCGCGGCTGGGCCTGGGCGCACAAGACCGGGTGCTCTTGTTTTTCGGCAACATAGCACCCTACAAGGGACTGGAATATCTCGTCGAGGCGTTCTTTGAAATCGCCCGGAGCCCGGAGCCTTACCGCCTCGTCATCGCCGGCCGGCCCAAGGGCGGCGACGATTACTGGGCGGGCATTTTGGAACGCATCAACGCCAGTCCGCTCCGCGCCAAAATCCTGCTCAAGATCGAGTTCGTGCCGGACGCGGAAACGGAGATTTATTTCAAGGCGGCGGACGTCCTGGTGCTGCCCTACACGCACATCTTTCAGAGCGGCGTCCTGTTCCTTGGCTATAATTTCGGCCTGCCGGCCATCGCCGCGGACGTCGGCTCGCTCCGGGAGGAAATCGTCGAGGGCCGCACCGGTTATGTCTTTCCGCCGCGCGACGCCGCGGGGCTGGTGCGGGCCAGCGAGACGTATTTTGGCGGCGAATTGTTTGCCCGCCTAGCGGAGCGGCGCGAGGACATCCGCGCGTATGCTCGCGAGCATCATTCGTGGAACGAAGTGGCGCGCCTGACCACCGCCGTCTATCAACGCCTGGCCCCCGTCTGATTCATGCGCATCGCCTATCTCGCCCCCTATCAAGGCCGCACGCTCGGCGCGCGGCGGCCCATCACGTTGAACCGGAGTCTCGCGGGCTCCGGCAAGATGGAGGTCATCGCGCGGCTGCTGTGCGCCGCCGGCCACCAGGTGGAGATTTTCTCGCAGGGGGAAGTGGTGGAGCTGGGGCTGAAATATTATCCGGCGTTCAGCGAACCGGTGCGGTTCCATCCCGACGTGCCGGTGAATTATTCGTCCGCGCTGCCGGTGCGGTATCTCAACGGCGTTTGGCAGGGGAACCGGCTGCGCGCGCTGTTTGCGCGGCGGCACCGCGAGGCGCCTTTCGACTTGGTCCTGATTTACAACTTGAAAGTGCCGCAGGTGATGTGCGCCGAAGCGGCCCTGAAAGAATTTGGGCTGCCGGTGGTGCTGGAGTACGAGGACGACGCATTTTTGGACGTGGACGGCCGGACCAACGCGGGGCTCCGGCCCGGCTACGTGCAACGCGCGCACCGGGTGCTCGCCGCCGTGGCGGGCGGCCTGGCGTGCTCGCCGCATCTGCTGGCCCAGTTGCCCGCCGGCGCGCCGCAACTGCTCGTCCGCGGCGTGGTGGCGGAGGAAATTCTTCGCGCGAGCGGCAAGCCGGAGACGGAAAAAAAGGACTGGGTGCTCTTCTCCGGCACGCATTACCGCACCAAGGGCATCGCGTCGCTCATCCAGGCTTGGCCGCGCGCGCAGCTGGCGGGCTGGGAGCTGCATGTCACCGGCGAGGGCGAGGAAACCGCGAGGCTGAAGCAGCTCGCCGCGGGAAATCCGGGCATCATCTTCCACGGCACCGTCGGCATGGAGGAATTGGCGGAGCTGATGTCCCGGGCGAAAATTTGCATCAACCCGCACGACCTGAGCCGGCAGCCGGGAAACGTCTTCGCCTTTAAAATCATCGAGTACCTCGCGGCGGGGGCGCATGTGATCTCTACACCGATGGGCGCGATGGAGCCGGACCTGGCCGCCGGCGTGACCTGGATGCCCGAGAACACGCCCGAAACGATCGCCCGCACCCTGCAACAGGTCGTCCGGGCCGGGGCGTGGCGCCAGACGGCGGCGCCGGCGGTGCATGCGCGCTACGGTCCGGAAGTATTGCGCGCGGCGCTGGATGGGCTGCTGCGCACGGCCGCCGGGAGCCGACCAAGAAGTTTCTGAAGACGAGGTGTATGTATGTGCGATCGGTATATGCTCGTACCGCAGACTTCCAAGTCTGCCGGATCGCGGGTTTCCAAACCCGCAGGCGGTCTGTCGTCTCGACGCGCGCGCACTGGCCACGCCCAGCCGATTTGGAAATCGGCGATACAGCAGGTTTGGAAACCTGCGCCACGCACTTGGCGTTCCCTATGACTGTGCGCCGGGGCGAAGACGCGGGGCGGTTGAAAACTTGTTACCGGAGCGGAGACCGCTAATACTATTTAAAACATGGCAAGATTGATCATCGAGGCCGGCCGCACCGAGCGCCAATACTGGCGCGACCTCTGGCGGTATCGCGAGTTGTTCGCCTTTCTCGCCTGGCGCGATTTGCTGATCCGCTACAAGCAGACGGCGGTGGGCGTGGCCTGGGCCGTGCTGCGACCCTTTCTCACCATGCTGGCGCTGACGCTGGTCATGAAGGTGAGCAAACTGAAAGGTGATGGCGCCTCGCCGGTGCCGCTCTTTGTTTTTTCCGCCATGCTGCCGTGGCAGTTTTTTTCGACCGCCCTGTCCGAAAGCGGGACGAGTTTGATCACGAATTCGAATCTGATTTCCAAGGTCTATTTTCCCCGGTTGGTCGTGCCAGCGAGCAGTGTCATCACCAGTTTCGTGGATTTCCTGATCGCGGCGGTGTTCATGGCGGGGCTGATGATCTGGTATCATTTTGCGCCGCCGTGGAGCGTGGCGGCCCTGCCGATCTTCGTGCTGCTCACCTTCGGCGCGTCCTTTGGCGTGGGCCTGTGGATTGCGGCGCTCATGGTCAAGTATCGCGACTTCCGGTTTGTGGTGCCGTTCCTGGTGCAATTCGGCTTGTACGCGGCGCCGGTCTTTGTGATGACGAGGGACATCCCGGAAAAATGGCGGCTGGCGTATTCGCTCAATCCCGTGGTGGGGATCATTGATGGCTTCCGCTGGTGCGTGCTGGGCGGGGCGAACGGGCTGTATTGGCCCGGCCAGGTGGCGTCGCTGGCCGGCGTGGCCGTGCTGATTGTCACCGGCCTGTGGTATTTCCGCAAAACCGAGCGTTCCTTTGCCGACATCATTTAAACCGCGCCATTGCCAAATCATTTATCGTGAGCGAACCCGTCATCAGTATTGAGCATCTTTCCAAGCGCTACGTGCTCGGGCACCAGGCCGCGAACGGCGACGGTCTGCGGCATGCGCTCGAGAACCTGCTGCTGGCGCCGGGGCAGTGGCTCACCCGCCGCCGGGAGCGCCGCCAGGCCGCCCACGAGGAATTCTGGGCGCTGAAGGACGTCTCGTTTGAGATCCAGCAAGGGGACGTGGTGGGCATCATCGGCCGGAACGGCGCGGGCAAGTCCACGCTGCTCAAGATACTCAGCCGCATCACCGAGCCCACGCGCGGCCGCATCGCCATCGAGGGCCGCGTGGCCAGCCTGCTGGAGGTGGGCACGGGGTTCCACCAGGAGCTGACGGGGCGCGAAAATATTTTTCTCAACGGCGCCATCCTCGGGATGTCCAAGGCCGAGATCAAACGCAAGTTTGACGAGATCGTGGCCTTTTCGGAGGTGGAGCAGTTTTTGGACACGCCGGTCAAGCGCTACAGCAGCGGCATGTATGTGCGCCTGGCGTTCGCGGTGGCGGCGCACCTGGAGCCGGAGATCCTGATCGTGGACGAAGTGCTGGCGGTGGGCGACGCGGCGTTCCAGAAGAAATGCCTGGGCAAAATCCAGGATGTCAGCTCCCGCGGCCGCACGGTGCTGTTCGTGTCCCATTCCATGCCCACCATTTTGCGGCTGTGCAAGCGCGTGATCCTGTTGCAACGCGGAGCGGTGGCGGGCGACGGCCCGGCCGAGGAAATGACCCGAAAGTATCTCAGCTCGGGCACCGACCGCGCGGCTGAACGCGTCTGGGCCGACCGCGACAAGGCGCCCGGCGATGACGTGGCGCGCCTGCACTCGGTCCGCGTGAGAAACGCGCAGGGGGCGGTCACCGAGTCCATTGACATCAGCGAGCCGTTTGAGATCGAGGTGGAATACTGGAATTTGCAGGAGCGGCTCAAGCCCACGGTTTCGATCCACTTCATCAACGAAGACGGCGTGCTGTTGTTCGTGACCAACGATTTTGTGAATCCGCAATGGTGGTCGTCCGCGCGGCGGCCGGGGCTGGTGCGTTCGCGGTGCCTGGTGCCGGCGCATTTGCTGGCGGAGGGGCAATTTTTCATCCTGGCCGCGCTGTGCAGCTACAATCCCGACCGGCTCCACGCCCTGGAGCGCGACGTGGTGTGCTTCCAGACCGTGGACCAGCACGACCTCGACCGGGTGCGGGAAAAATACACGCGCGTGTGGCCGGGCGCGTTGCGGCCCCGCCTGGAATGGAAAGTGGAGGAAATTCAACGATGACAGAAAGCCAACGATGACTTGCCACCGCGCCCGCCAGCGATAATCCTGTCACACAGTATGGACGCTGAATTCAACCCCCTGCATTTTCCGCTGCTGTGTGCCCAGCCGCAGCATCTTCACGTGCAGTCGGCCTGGAACGAGCACGTGCCCTTCGGCATGATGCTGGTGCAATTGCAGCGGCCGCGGGTGGTCGTGGAACTGGGCACGCACTGGGGCGTTTCCTACTGCGCCTTTTGCCAGGCCGCGGTGGCCGCCGGCACCGGCACCCGCTGTTATGCGGTGGACACCTGGGCCGGCGACAGCGACGCCGGGTTTTACGGGCAGGAGGTTTACGAGCACCTGCAGACGCACCACCGGCAGTACGAAGGTTTTTCCAAACTGCTGCGCATGACCTTTGACGACGCCCGGGGGCAGATAGCCGACGGCTCCGTGGACCTGCTGCACATTGACGGGCTGCACTCGTACGAGGCCGTGAAGCACGATTACGAAACTTGGCGCCCGAAACTGAGCGCGCGGGGCGTGGTGCTGTTTCACGACACCATGGTGCGGGACCGCGGCTTCGGCGTGCACCGTTTGTGGGCCGAGCTAAGCCCGCAATTTCCGAGCTTCAATTTCGAGCACGGCTTTGGCCTGGGGATGCTGGCCGCGGGGCCGGACCAGCCGCCGGCCGTGCGCAATTTTTTGCGCACCGCCAACGACCAACCGGCGGCCGTGCGCCGCATTTTTTCCGCGCTGGGCCATCGGCTGCAATGCGAGGTGGACAAACACCACGCCGCCGCCAACCGCACGTGGTGGCGGCGCGCCGTGGACCGCTGGCGGGGCTGACGGCGCGGGCAACGGACAATGAAATGATGCCATGAAACGCCTGATCATTTACGCCCATTTCGGCACGTCGCCCCAGGTGGCGACGCATGTGCTGTTTCATCTCCGGCAGTTGGCCGAGCTGGGCAGCGAAATCTGTTTTGTCTCCAACTCGGACATCGCGCCCGCCAGCGGGGCGGTCCTGAAGGACCTCTGCCGGCAGATCGGGGTGCGGCCGAACACGGGCCTGGACTTTGCCATGTGGCAGCGCGGCCTGGCGGAATACAATCTGGCGCGATTCGACGAATTGCTCCTGACGAACTCCAGCATCATCGGCCCGTTGCAGCCGCTGGCGCCGCTCTGGCAAAATCCCGCGGTGGCCGGGTGTGATTTCTGGAGCCTGACCGACAACGACGAATGGATTCCGCATCTCCAAAGCTTTTTCCTGGTCTTCGGTCCGCGGGTGCTCCACAGCGCGCGGTTCAAGGAGTTTTGGCAGGGCGTGCTGCCCTACCGCAGCCGCTTGCAGGTGATTCACAGCTACGAACTCGGGCTCACCACGTGGCTCACCGAGGGCGGTTTCACGGGCAAACCCGTTTTTTCGCAGGAGGCCATTCTTGCCGCCTTTCGCGCCAGCCGCAAGGTGGTGCAGACCGCCGCGGACAAGCGCCATTTCCTCGCCTACCTCTATCGCCAGCGGGCGCTGCCGCCGCGGGATATGACGCGCATTTACCCGGACCTGCTGCTGGCGCGCGGCATGCCGTATCTGAAGGTGTCCGTGCTGCGCGAGCGGACCTTCCGCATGTCGCCGGAACTCGGCTTCGCCCTGCTGGAAAAGCACGGTCTGCCGGCGGAAATCCTGGCGGACCTGCGCCGCGAATATCCGGCCGCCGCCGGCCCCCAGCCATGAGCCCGGCCTCGTCCAGGCCGTCCGCCGCCATGCCCGCCATCGCGCCGCGCCCGGACGGCACGCCGTTTCTCTGGTCGGTGATGATTTCCACCTTTAACGCGCCGCCGGATTTTCTGGCCGCCACGCTGCGCAGCGTGTTGGAGCAGGACCCCGGCCGGGACGTCATGCAGATCGCCGTGGTGGACGACGCCTCGCCGCAGGGCGCGCCGGAGGCGCTCGTGCGGGAACTTGGGGGCGACCGCGTGACGGTGGAGCGCCAGCCAAAGAACCTCGGCATGGCCGGCATCTGGAACCGCTGCATCGAGCTGGCCCGGGGCCGCTGGGTGCATCTTCTGCACCAGGACGACTTGGTGGCGCCGGGCTTTTACGAAAAACTGAAGGCGGGAACCGAGTCGCCCGCCGCTCCGGGCCTGTTGTATTGCCGGCACGCGTTCATTGATGCCCAGGGGCGGCAGCTCGGGCTTTCCGACCTGGACGCCGCCAGTCCCGGCTGCGTGCCCGATCCGCTGCCCAACATGGCGCGCAAGCAACTGATCCAGACGCCGTCCGTGGTGGTGCGCCGGTCCGCCTATGAGGCGCTCGGCGGCTTCCGCACGGACCTGTGCTACAGCCTGGACTGGGAAATGTGGTGCCGCGTCGCCAAAGATTTTCCGGTGTGGTTTGAGCCGGCCGTGCTGGCCAGCTACCGCGTGCACGGCAGCGCCGCCACCTCGCGGCTGCGCCGCAGCGGCGCGGACATCGCGGACCTGAAGAAGTGCATCCGCATCAACACGGATTACATCGCGGACAAAAAAACGCGCGCCGAAGTCCGGCGGTTTGCCCGGCGGCGTTATGCCTTGATGGCCACCAGCTACGCGGAGGAGTTGCTCGCGGCCGGCAACCCGGCGGCGGCCTGGCGCCAGTTGCGCGGCGCCTGGGAATGCGACAAATCGTTCGCGGTGTTGAAACAATTCGTGCGCCTCTCGCCCGCCTGGTGGCGCGGTGCCCGGAAACCGCTGCCGCGATGAACGCCGCGCCCAAAATCTCCGTGGTGATCCCCGCGTTCAACCGCGCGCAGTGCATCGCCGACGCCATCCGCAGCGTGCTGGCCCAGACCTTTGCCGATTTCGAGCTGATCGTGGTGGACGACGGTTCCACCGACGGCACGGCCGGCGTGCTGGAGCCGTTTGGCGAACGCGTGCGCGTTATCCGCCAGGAAAACCGCGGCGTCAGCGCCGCCCGCAACGCCGGCATCCGCGCCGCCCGCGCCGAGTGGATCGCCTTTTTGGATTCCGACGACTTGTGGCATCCCGACAAGCTTCGCCGCCAATGGGATTGCCTCCAAAAATTCGGTGGCAAAATGTGCTTCACGCGCAGCGCGCTCGACAATGGGCGCCCGCATTCGGATATCGAGGAGCTGACTTGCGAGGAGCGCGGTCCGGGGGTGGTGTTCGTGGCGCGGGCGCGGGACGCCGCCTGCCGGGCCCGGTGCCATCCGCACATCCAGTCGCTGCTGGTGGAAAAGGCGCTGCTCGAACGGGCCGGCGGGTTCAACGAGACGCTGCCCGCCGCCGAAGACACGCTGCTGATCTTTAACCTCTCCTTTTTCGCGGGGTTTTATTATCTCACCGACCCGCTCGTCACGATCCGACTGAACGCGGCGAACAGTCTCACGCGCGACGTCAATCTGGCGGCCGCCAAACGGCGTTATCTGGGCTATCTGCGGGTCCAGACCGAAATGTTCTGGCGCCTGCAGGAAATCGAGCCGGGGAAAAATGCCGTCGTCCGCGAGCGCATCGCCTTTTACGCCGGCTGCCGCGCGGAACTGGCCTGCGCGACGGGCGATTTTCCCGAGGCGCGCGCATTCGCCCGCGAAGGATTTTGGCAGGGCGGGGGTTTCCGCGTCTCGGCCCGCTGCGCCACCATTTTGCTCGCGCCGGGAATGGCCGCCGGCTGGTGCCGTCGCAAGTGGCGCCTGTCCGCGGAGCCGGCTGCCGCCGGGCCGGCGCGCGAAAAACGGCCGCTTTTTTTCCATCGGCGGCTCCGCTGGGGGCTCACGTGGCGCGCCTGGCTGGTGCTGATTTTGGGCGCGGCGGGTCTTGCGCTGGCCTGCGCGCACACGATTCAGCCGTTCCTCGCGCAAACCCGCCGCGTGGAGACGAAGACGCTCGTGGTCGAAGGCTGGGTCCACCAATACGTGATTGACGCCGCCGTGCGCGAATTCCGGGCCGGCCATTACGAGCAGGTTTACACCACCGGCGGCCCGGTGGTGGGCACGGACGGCGAGAGCAACGATTTTAACACCTCGGCCAGCGTGGGCGCCGAATCGCTGGTGAAGGCCGGCGTGCCCGCGGCGCTCGTGCGGATGGCGCCCTCGCACGAGAAGGGACGCGACCGCACGTACAGTTCGGCGCTGGCGTTGCGCGAATTTTTCCAGACCAACGGCGCGGCTGTCCACAGCTTCAACGTGCTGACGGAGGACGCGCACGCCCGGCGCACCGGCCTGCTGTTCCAGGAAGCCTTTGGCACCAACGCCGCCGTGGGGATCATATCGGTGCCCGATCCGGACTATGATCCCGCCCGTTGGTGGCACTACAGCGAGGGCGTGCGCGAAATCCTGGCCGAGAGCGTTGCGTGGTGCTATGCCGAGTTTGTCTTTCACCCGGACCGGAAGAAATGAAAAGTCTGATCCTCCATTGATCCACCAAACCATTAAATCTACCATTATCGTCCATGAAAATCGCCATTGTCGGTCTCGGTTACGTCGGCCTGCCGCTGTCCCTCCAGTTTGCGCGCTCGGACACCTTCGTGCTGGGGCTGGACATTGACCCGGCGAAAGTCGCCGCGCTGAATGCCGGCCGCAGTTACATCAAGCACATCGAATCCGCCGCCCTGGCCGAGCAGGTCCACGCCGGCCGGTTCACCGCCTCGGCCGATTTCAGCCGCGTGCGGGAGGTGGAGGCGGTGATCATTTGTGTGCCCACGCCGCTCAACAAGAATCGCGAGCCGGATATTTCGTACATTCTCGACACCGGCCGGAGCGTGGCGCCGTTCCTGCAAAAGGGCACGCTCGTGGTCCTCGAATCCACCACCTATCCCGGCACCACGGATGAAGATTTGCGCGGCGTGTTGGAGGCGGGTTCCGGGCTGAAAGCGGGGGTGGATTTTCATCTGGCCTTTTCGCCCGAGCGCGAGGATCCCGCCAATCCGGACAGCAAGGTGGCGGCGATTCCCAAGGTCGTGGGCGGCTTGACGCCCGCCTGCCTCGAACGCGCCACGGCGCTCTACGGCCGGGCCATCCAGACCGTCGTGCCGGTGTCGTCGTGCCGCGTGGCCGAAGCCACCAAGCTGCTGGAAAACATTTTTCGCAGCGTCAACATCGCGCTCATCAACGAGCTCAAGGTGGTTTATCAGGCCATGGACATTGACGTGTGGGAGGTGATCCGCGCGGCGAAGACCAAGCCGTTCGGCTTCATGCCGTTTTATCCCGGGCCGGGGCTGGGCGGCCATTGCATTCCCATTGATCCGTTTTACCTGACGTGGAAGGCGCGCGAATATTCGCAAAACACGCGCTTCATCGAGCTGGCCGGCGAAATCAACACGGCCATGCCGCAGTTCGTCATCAATCGCACGACCGAGGCCCTCAACGCCCGCCGCAAGGCCGTCAACGGCAGCCGCGTGCTGGTTCTGGGCCTGGCCTACAAGCCGAATGTGGACGACGAGCGCGAATCGCCCAGCTACGTGTTGCTGGACCTGCTCAAGGAACGCGGCGCCGAGGTGGCTTATTACGATCCCTATGTGCCCGTCATCCGGCCCACGCGCGAACATCCGCACTGGGCCGGCACGCGGTCCATCGGCTGGGACCGCGCGACCGTCGCGGGCTTCGACGCCGTGATCGTGGCCACGAACCATCAGACCGTGAATTACCAGGAACTGGCGGATTGGGTGCCGTGCATTGTGGACACGCGCAACGCGCTGGCGGGCATTCAAACGAAGCCCGGCCAGGTGTGGAAGGCGTAGAGCGGATATTTCATAGTCAAACCCGTACCGCAAACTTCCAAGTGTGCTGTATCGTAGGTTTCCAAACCCACAGGCCATCTCTAATTCCAATGCCCTCGACCTTGCGATGGCGTGCCGATTTGGAAATCGGCGATACAGCAGGTTGGGAAACCTGCGCCACGCCGGTTTTGCCCGCGCCCGTCGGAGCAGCCATGAAATATCCGGGCTCGGGCAGGGGGACGCACCTCGTCGCATCTGGAGATTCAATGCGCGCGGTGCAAAGCCCTTGATTCTCTCCGGGGTTTTCAAGACTATTCGATTGTGAGAGCGAAATCCACAAACCGGCTATCGGCCCGCGTCTGGCATTTTGGCCTCGGAGGAGTGCTCTTGACTGCGGGGGGACTGATTGACCAGCGCGTCGCTGCCGCACCCACGGGGTATGGCAATCCCAACAACGTGATCGCCACTCCGCTCCCGGCAGCGCCCGTGGAGACGCAATGGCAGCAGGACCAGCCCAACGAAATGAACGTGTTTGAGCCGGCGGAGCAGCCCGCCGGCAACACGCTGCCCGAAATGTTCCGCTACGGGCCGTTGTGGTTGCGGCCGCATGCCGACTACATTTTCATGTATGGCACCGGGTTCCAGAACACTCCCGGCAACCAGCAGGAAACCATTCTCCAGGAACTGTCCCCGGGCATCCTCATGGACCTGGGGCCGCACTGGGCGCTGGATTACACGCCCACCTTCCAGTTCTATTCCAGCGATAAATTCCGGGACACGATGAACCAGGCCGTGACGTTGACGGGCAATGTGCTCTACGAGGCCTGGACCTTTGGCCTGGCGCATAATTCACAGTGGGTTTCCATGCCCACGGCGGGGACCGGCGCCCAGACCGACCAGACCATCCACAACACCACCCTGAGCGCCTCCCGGGCGCTGAATTCCAAGGTGTCGCTGGACCTCGACCTGAACCAGACCATCACCTTGGTCTCCGGCTTTGAAGATTCCTACGACTGGTCCACGCTGGACTGGATCAACTACCAATTTCTGCCGCGCTTGGACGCGGGCATTGGCGTGGGGGGCGGTTACGTGCTCGGGGAAACTGACGGCTCGGCCAACCCTGTTGCCGCCCAGCCCGGGGCGGTGAACAATCTCGACCAGTATTACGAACAGGTGCAGGGGCGGGTCAACTGGCGCGCCACGCAAAAGATCAGCTTCCAGCTCAACGCCGGCCTGGAAGACCGCGAGTTCAGCACCGCGGGCGCGGCCAATTCCCTGGAACCGGTCTTTGGCGCCGCGATCCAATACCAGCCGTTCAAGGCGACGCAAATTTCGCTCTCGGCCAGCCGGACGGTGGCCTCCTCCGATTATTACCTGGCGGCCCAGGAAACCGAAACCACCATCGTGAGCGTGAACCTGAACCAGCGGTTGTTCCGGGATTTCACCGTGGCCGTCGGCGCCGCGTATTCCATGACCGATTACAGCACGCCCTCGGGCATCACCTCCGCCGCCTTGGCCAACCGCACGGACGACCAGATTTCCCTGACCGCGCGGCTCAGCCATCCGTTCTTCAAGCGCGGAACCTGGTCCGTTTTTTATCAATACGCCGACAACTCCTCGTCGCAAGCCGGATACACTTTTGAGAGCAACCAGTCCGGCTTCGAGATCAGTTACAGCTTTTGAAAACCGCGCCGTTCCGCACCTTTGCCCTTGCCGCCGCCGGGCTGACGCTGATTTTCGCCCTTCCCCTGTGGCACCTGGTCCACTTTGCCCTGGCCGACGACCTGTATTCGTACATCCCGCTGATGCCGCTGGCCTGCGCGTATCTGGCTTGGACGCTGCGGCCGGAGCTGCCGGCGCAGTCATTTCCCGCGCGCCGGGCGGCGGCGGTTTTTTTCACCGCCGCCGCGGTCGTGCTGGCGGTTCATAGCTTCATTAACCCGGCGCTGGCCCTTGTAGTGCTGGCGTGGCTGCTCGCCCTGGCCGGCGCGGGTTGCTGGAGCCTGGGCGGCGCCACCATGCGGGCCCTGGTCTTCCCGTTCTGCCTGCTGCTGTTCATGCTTCCCCTGCCGCCGGGGGTGCGCGACGCCATCGAGGGCGCGCTCCAGCACGGCTCGGCGGACGTGGCGGAATGGATGTTTATCCTGTCCGGCACGCCCGTCGGGCGTAGCGACACGGTGTTTCATCTGCCCGGCATCACCTTGGAGGTGGCTCCCGAATGCAGCGGCATCCACTCCACCTGGATACTGCTCATCACCAGCCTGGTGGCGGGGCGGATGATCCTGCGCCAGCCGGGGCGACGCGCCGTCCTATGCCTGGCGGTGATCCCGCTGGCCCTGCTGCGGAACGGATTTCGGGTATTCGTCATCGGGCAACTCTGCATCCACATCGGCCCGCGGATGATTGATTCCCCGATCCATCACCACGGCGGTCCCATCTTCTTCGCCTTGTCCCTCGTCCCGCTTTTCCTGCTGCTCTACTATCTGCACCGGCGCGCTCCGGCGGCCAGACACCCGCCCGGTGCGGCTTCGTAAGTGGCTCAAGTGGTGTGTATTATGCTTATAGAATTGATGGGGCTTGCTTATTAAAGGCGGTGGGTTAATTTGGCGATGGTGGCGGCAGCCTGAAGTGGCGCCGCTGATGCGAAAGGAAAAGTATGCACCTGTCAATCCTCCCCGTGATTTTGGCCAGCGATGCTTTGGTGGCGCCGAGCGCCGCCCTTTGTTTGGTCATCCTTGCGCTGGCGGCTGTGTTTCGCCGCCAATAATTTCCGGTTTGGTCAACCGTTTGCGGGCCAAGCAGAAAGCCAGGCGCCCGGGGGAGTGGTGTTTCCGTGCGGGGCGGCAGGCACTCCTGGCGCGGCGGGGTGTGCCGGCAATTTTTATTGCGCCGGACGCGCGTTTATCTAGCTTGGCGGATATGAACACGCGCCCAGTCGCCGGGCTTCTCGCCGCGGCCGTCCTTGTATTTGCCGCCGCGGGCTGGTCCGCCGCCGGACAAACCACGAATTCCGCCGTTGCCGCGGCGCCGGCCGCCGCCGGTGGCGTCGAGAATTCCGTGGTGAAGATTTTTTCCACGATGCGCTTTCCGGATCCGTATCGCCCGTGGACGAAGGAGTCGCCCACGGATGAAACCGGCACGGGCGTGGTCATCAAGGGCAAGCGCATCCTCACCAACGCCCACGTGGTCAACTACGCCAGCCAGATTCAGATCCAGGCCAACCAGGCCGGCGACAAGTTGTCCGCCACCGTCGAGTTCATCGCGCCGGGCATAGACCTGGCCGTGCTCAAGCTGGACGACGAGAGCTTTTTCGACACGCATCCGGCGCTGGCCATGAGCACCAACCTGCCGGACATCAAGGACCCCGTCATGGCTTACGGATATCCGGAAGGCGGCAGCAGCCTGTCCATCACCAAGGGCATCGTCTCGCGGATTGAATTTGCGGCCTACAATTATTCCGTCTGCGGCCTGCGCATCCAGGTGGATGCGGCCATCAACCCCGGCAACAGCGGCGGCCCCGCGGTGGTGGGCGACAAGATGATCGGGCTGGCCTTCAGCCACCTGGGGCGGTCCGACAACATCAGCTACATTGTGCCGGTGGAGGAAATCGAGCTTTTTTTGCAGGACATTGCCGACGGCCATTATGATGGCAAGCCGGCGATGTTCGACGACCTCCAGACGCTGGAAAACCCCGCGTTGCGCCAGTTCCTCAAGCTGGACAAAGCGGTCAGCGGCATGGTGGTGCACCAGCCCGTGCGCAACGATGCGGCGTATCCCTTGAAGGAATGGGACGTCATCACGCGCATTGGGGAGGTGCCGGTGGACGACGAGGGGATGGTCAAGCTCAGCGAGAACCTGCGCGTCCACTTTCTTTATGAAGTCCAAAAGGTGGCCAGGGACGGGAAGGTGCCGCTCACCGTGGTCCGGGACGGCAAGGAAATGGCGGTGCAGCTCCCGGTGCTCACCCGGCGGCCGCAGGTGATTCCCGATTTGGAAAATTCGTATCCCTCCTATTTCATTTGCGGGCCGGTGGTCTTCTCCGAGGCCAGCAAGGAATTTGTGCGGGTTCTCATCGGCGGGGAGTACAGCGAGCGCTGGGTGCGCATATTGACTTATTCCGGCAGCCCGCTGCTGCCGCGCCTGTATGAGCCGCCGGCCTTCGCCGATGAGCGCCTCGTGGTGGTTTCCTCGCCCTTTTTCCCGCACGCCTTGGTCAAGGGCTATTCCCCGCCGTACAACCAGGTGGTCAAATCCATCAACGGCGCGCCCGTCAAGAACCTGAATCACCTCGTGCAACTGATCCGCGATTGCAAGGACGACTTCATCGTGCTGGCATTTGACAGCAACGCCTCCGAAACCTGCGTGTTCCCGCGCAAGGAGATGCTCGCCGCCACCGACGACATTCTCACCGACAATGGCATTCGCAGCCAGGGCTCGCCGGATACGATGGCGGTGTGGAAGGCCCGGCCGTAGCCCGGTTCCGCCCCCGGCCATGCCGCTGTCACTTTTCATCGCGCCCCCGGCCCGGCAGGTGCCGCGCCGTTTCTGGCGCAGGCTGTCCGGGTGCGTGGCATTCTTTCTGGCGCTGGCCGCGCAGGCGGCCGCCCCGGAGGAAAACGCCGCCGCCAAAATCGTGCCACCGCCGCCGCCCCGCGAATTTCGCGCCGCTTGGATCGCCACCGTGGCGAACATTGACTGGCCGTCCAAACCCGGCCTGCCGGCGGCCCAGCAGCAGACGGAACTGATTTCGCTCCTCGACCGCGCGGCGCAGCTCCACTTCAACGCCGTTTTTTTCCAAGTGCGCTCGGTATGCGACGCCTGCTACGGATCGTCCATTGAGCCGTGGTCCGAATATCTCACCGGTGCCCAGGGGCGCGGGCCCGAGCCGTATTACGACCCCCTGGCCTTCGCCGTGGCCGAGGCGCATAAACGGGGACTCGAACTTCACGCCTGGTTCAACCCGTTCCGGGCCGGCCATCCCCAGGCCAGATCGCCGGCCGCCGCCAACCATATCACCCGCACGGTGCCCGAACTGGTGCGGCATTACGGCGACCAGACCCTGCTCGATCCCGGCGAGCCGCCCGTGCAGGCGCGGGTGCTGGCGGTGGTGACGGACGTGGTGCGGCGCTACGACGTGGACGGCGTGGTGATTGACGATTATTTCTATCCTTACCCGGAGAAAAACGCCGTGGGGGTTTATCTGGATTTTCCGGACGAGGCGAGCTGGAGGCGGTACGGTGCCGGCACCGGCCTGAGCCGGGCGGACTGGCGGCGGGACAATATCAATCGCTTCATCTTCAAGCTGTCGCAAGCCATCAAGGCCGCCAAGCCGTGGGTGCAGTTTGGCGTGAGCCCGTTTGGGATCTGGCGGCCCAAGAATCCGCCGCCGATTGCGGGCATGGACGCCTACGACCGGCTTTATGCGGATTCGCGCCGGTGGCTGGCGGAAGGCTGGGTGGACTATCTGGCCCCGCAGCTTTACTGGCCGGTGGCGACGCCCCAGCAGAGTTTTCCCCTGCTGTTCGACTGGTGGCGCGCCCAAAATGCGCGCGGCCGGCACGTCTGGCCGGGCCTGTCCGATTCCAACGTCGGCACGAAATTCTCCGTGGCCGAGATTCCCCGCCAACTCCAGATCATCCGGCAGAAAAGCGACCCTGGCGCGGTGCATTATCATTTGCGGAGCATCCTGGAGAATCCAGCGCTGGCGGCCGCTGTGCGCGCCGCGTACGCGGTTCCCGCACTCGTGCCGACCACCCCCTGGCTCCCCGCCATCACCCCGGCGCCGCCGGCCGGGGTGTCCGTCTCCCTGGCGGAACGGACCCCGCACGTCGAATGGCAAAATTCCGGCGCCCACCCGCCCGGCTGGTGGCTGGTGCAGGCCCGCGTCAACGGCGCTTGGACCACGCAGATCGTGCCTGGGGCGCGCGCGGACGATTATTTCGAGGTGGCCAATCCCGACGCCGTGGCCGTGCGCGCCGTGGATCGTCTGGGCAATCTTGGCGAGGCGCAGCTTTGGACGCCCCGGAAATTCTCCACGCCAGTCGTCAAGCACGGCATGAGCCGGTAGGCGGGCGGGGGCAGAGCGTCACAAATTTGTCGCTTGCAACCGCTGTTAAACACGCTATACCGCATCGAAACAGAATGAGAAATCGCTTATGCTTATGATTCCAACCTGCGGGACCAATCGGACGATCCGAAACCTGCTGGCGGCGATATTTATCGCCGCCGCATTCCAAACCCACGCGCAGGGCGTTGTTTACGACCAGCAATCCACGATTCCACCAACAACTTTGGGAGATTATCTTGATATTCAACCCGAACCTTTGACCCAATCTTTTGTCCCGACCCTTTCGGCGATTGGATTTGTGCAATTTGAGCTCCTGGACCTACCCAACAACGGCAACAATGGGGCGACGGTTTATGTAAATCTTTGGACCGGTTCGCCGAACACGAGGTCGGCAACATTGCTTGGTTCCACCATTCCGGTTTATATGCCTGACGGATTTGGTTGGGGGTTTCCCGGCGTAACGAACTTCTACTTTGCTCTTGCAATCGCATTGACTCCCGGGCAGACTTACTATCTTCAACCGGTCGTTCAATCCGGCGACAATCCGTTCGATGTATCGGATCCCGGCGACACCTATCCCAATGGGCAACTATTTGTGGGAGGCGAGGCTTTCCCCACGGACTTATGGTTTCGAGAAGGAGTCGTAGTTCCGGAACCCACGACTTTAGCTTTACTTGGAATAAGTGGCATTTTGGCTTATGCCTTCAAACGGCGCTCCAAACTATTCGTTTTATTGGGCACGGGAATGTTGCTCTTTGGGTCTGGTTATGCCCAAACCATATCGGTTCAATCGGCCCCGGATTCTGTGGTTAGAATCGCCGCCGATGCCGCCGGCCTTGCTCCGGTATCGACGACAGCCTTGCCCGGCACGGGAACCTTTTGGGTCGTAAGCCCGGGTCCTGACGGGCGGCTCCAGACGCTGCCTTATCCCATCCTGCCCCCTGACTTGTCATGTCTTCCAACCTATGCGGCGGCTGGCAACAACTTTTTGGTGGACGACACGGCCGGACAAATCATGCCATTGTCCGCCGGTCCAATGAGCAGCGCCCAAACGGCTTCCACGGTGCAGGCTCAAGCCCAGATCGTGGCGGACCTCATCGAGCAGATACAAACCTCCACCAACGCAGGCACGCAACTTTTCCAGCCCAACGGTCTTAATTTAAGTGTAATTACCAACGGCCTCTGGCTGGAAGTTTTGAGCCCGCTTCCCGGCCCAACGAACACCAACGTTTGGCTGCAGTTGAATGGAGTCACTAACGACGACGCATTTCAATTGCTTTCCACCACCAGCTTGACCTGCACCAACTGGGATTTGGGCGAGATTCTATGGCTGGGCGATGACGATTCCACGGACTTCTCGCCGGTTCCCTTGACCAATGCCGTGACGTTCTATCGGGTGCATCACGCCAACCCGGTGATGCAACTCTGGAACGCGCAGAACTCCGAGGAGCTGAATCCAACCAATGCCAACGACCCCGGATACTCAGGCATTGTCAGCATCTATAACGGAAACCAAGCGCATGGTTTAACGACGAATGACATTACCGTCTACTACACCGTCAGCGGAACGGCGCAGGGCGGGATAGACTACTCGAATCTTCCCGGCGTGTTGACCATTCCCGCCGGCCAATGGTCGGCGGACATTCCCATTCTGCCCTATGCCGACGGGCTGAAGCCGGATCAGACAATCATTTTTACGCTGGTGCAAAACACCAACTATCTGATTGATACTGACTACGTTTCAGCCACCAATACACTGTTCGCCAATCCGGAGGTGTATCCGACTGCTCGCGGTGATAAGGAGCCGGTATGTCCAAATACCCAAAAGTCAATCGACTTATCGTTGGATGTTGGCAACCCTCTTGGATTGCCATTGACTTATACAGTCCTGACTTGGCCGACTAATGGAACATTGGATACGAGCGCACTACCTTCGGTCACCTACACTCCAACTAGCTGTTATGAGGGGCAGGACAGTTTCACCTTCAATGTGAGCGACGGCCGGTTCACTTCGGCTCCGGCCACGGTCACCTTGATTGTGTCATCCCAAGTCTATGGCAATCCAATTACGGCACAAACCTGCAGCGGCACGCCGGTCGGCTTCACGTTGAGCGGCTCGGACAACTGCTATCAGGGTGTGAGCTATGCCGTGCCTTCCAATCCGCTTCACGGCACCGCGACCAATCAGTCAGGGCAATCCACCGACCCGCATTATATTTACACGCCCACTGACCCGAGCTTCACCGGTACGGACACGTTCAATTACGAGACCATTGATGAATGCGGCTATTCGGCTACCGCCACGGTGAGCGTTACCGTGGGCGACCCGAATATCAGTCCCAACGGTCAGGCAGTGATGACGTGGACCAACCAGCCGGTAAACATTACATTGACGGCCGACAGTCGGTGCGCCAATGCGTTCGAGTACTTCATCGTTAGCGAACCGGCCTACGGAACCTTAAGGCACAAGCCGCCGAAGGTCTTTTATACACCCAATACCAATTACGAAGGTGTGGATTCATTTCAATTCACCGTTAGCGACGGCGTTTGGACTACGACCAATTTGGCCACCGTCACGACTTATGTCGTGGCTGGCCCGATTCTGACGGCCGGATGCAATCTATTCGCGGTGGGGCCTTTTGTTCAACTGGATTGGAATCTGGACAATGCCGTGCAACAAATGGAACAGCAATACAAGTTCATAAGCGATTACAAGCTTTATCGCGGCCCGGTTTCCGGCGGCCCCTACACGTGCATTTACAGCAATTCCGATCTCAGCCAGATGAGCTATATGGACACCAACGCCGTGGTCGGCCAAACCAACTATTATGTGGCGACGTTTGGACTCCAAGACAGCGGCTCCGGCAACACTTACGAATCGCCCTTCTCGAATGAATTTGTCGCCGCGGGTCAAAATCCCAATGATTTGCTCGCGCCGGACGCGGTTTGGGCGGTTTGGGACGTGTCCACAAATCATCCGGTGGTTTCGCTGGGCGATTTGCAGACGCCGTTTTCCAGCGAGTATCCGAATCAATACCAAGATCTGTATCCGTTGCCGAATACCTATTGGCCGACGCAGACGGCTGGAGGAGTGCCCTCGATTTGGTCCAACAGCATTGCCTTGGTCATCCCCACCAATGTTGTCCTGTCGCAGGTGAAATATTCCATCGCCATAGACAACGATTATTGGCTGTATCTCAATAACCTCAACACCTATATTGATACGACCAATCACGAAGGCTATGCCGAGTGGGGGACGTTCAAAACCCTGGCTCCGGGTTTGCATTACGGAACAAACAACCTTACGGTGGTGATTAGGGATCGGGGCGATAAAGACTATTTCTCCATGGTCGTGACCACCAACACCTGCGGCCAGTAGCGGGGCGGAAGCGGAGCCACGCATATTACCGAGAAAAGCAGGGGCGCCCACGCTTCGCTGCGGCTCCGTGCCGCGACTGGCGCGCGGCGTTCACGTCGCCTCCACTCGCGCCATTCAGGACGCGCAAAATCGTTCAACGCCTGCGTCGGCGCGAACCACGGACGGTTCGCCCCCTCGGCGCCGCCTGGCCGGTGGCTCGTGCAGGCCCGCGCCAACGGCGCCTGGACCACCCAGATCGTTCCCGGACCGCGCCTGGACGATTATTTCGAGGTGGCCAATCCCGATGCCGTCGCCGTGCGCGCCGTGGATCGTCTCGGCAATCTCGGCGACCCGCAACTTTGGACGCCCCGGAAATTCTCCACGCCAGTCATCAAGCACGGCATGAGCCGATAGGCGCGAGGGAGGCGAGGGCGCCTTCCGGACGGCTAAGTGGCCTAATTCTTAAATTCGACGCAACCCGCAGGGCGGCAGGTCTTTTTCATGCAGGCTTCGTTGCTCGCTCTTCACAATTCCGTGCGGATATGCTCGTCGCTCGCGCCTCGCCTGCGTGAAGAATCCCTCGCCGCGAACGTGCCCGTAATTAAGAATTAGGCCAAGAAGTTGGATCCATGCAGTTGAATGAATTAGCCACAGATGGACACAGATTCGGAAGCACTTCTTGACTCGAATATCTGTGTCCATCTGTGTTCATCTGTGGTTAATTTTTCATTCAACTGATTCGTTCCAGCCAAGCCCGGCTTGCTTTGCCGGGCGTCAGGGGGTACTTGTGGAACATGAAATCACTGCTGCCGCTATTGCTCGGCCTGCTCCTGGCCGGGTGCGCCACCACCCCGGGTTCGCGGATCCTCACCGATCAGGACAATGGCCGGGCCATCACGATTCCCGTGGGCGCCGATGCCGTGGTGCAGTTGCCGGCCAACCCCACCACGGGCTATGACTGGAAGCCGGCCGCGGCGACGTTGCCGACGCTCAGACTGGTCGAGTCGTCCTACACGCCCAACGCGTCCACCATGGGTCTCACCGGCGCGGGCGGCACGGAGATCTTCCGCTTCCGCGGCCTGGCCCCCGGGCAGGTGACGGTGCAATTGAATTACGCGCGCCCGTGGGAAAAGGAGACGGCACCGGCAAAGTCCATGCGGTTCACGGTCACCGTGGCGCCCCGGAGTTGAGGGAAGTGGTTTTGGAAGGGCTGTAAGCCGAATTTTGTCTGCGCCTTGCGACGGAGAGAATCATTTGTCTCAGCGACCAGTACCCGGAATCCGTCCGCTTTCGCGGGGTTGGGGCGGGCCGCCCCGGGATTCCCTATTTGGTCTTGCACCCGACGGGGTTTTCCGTGCCGTGTTGCTTGCGCTTCACGCGGTGCGCTCTTACCGCACCTTTTCACCATCACCGGCCGCACCCGTGAGGATCCGGCCGGCTGTCTGTTTTCTGTGGCACTGTCCGTCGGCACGCATTCCGGCGTGCCGCCCGCGTGTATCCCAATCGTACGGACTTGGGTTACGCGGCGTCGTGCCCTGTGGAGTTCGGACTTTCCTCCCCCGGCTTGCGCCGGGAGCGATTCTCCACCCTTCCAAAACCGCCCGGAACATAATGGACGCGGGCCAAAATCTCAAGCCACATCGCGGCTTCGCGTCCCTCCCCCGCGGACAAGCGCCCCTTATTTTCCCCGGTTGAGCCGGTCCAACTTGTCTTCGATCGCCCTGAGGCGCGCCAGGATTTCCTCCTTTTGCGGGTCGCCGCCGTTCTGCTCCTGCTTGGAATGTAAAAAATATGTGGCGGTCACGCCGCTCAAGGTGCCGAACAGACCGATGCCCGAGACCATCAGCACCATCGCCACCACCCGGCCGCCCATGGTCACCGGGTATTTATCGCCGTAGCCCACCGTCGTCACGGTCGTGACGCTCCACCAGATGGCGTCGCCGGCCGTCTTGATATTGGCGGTGGAACTCTGCTGTTCGCACATGAGCTCGGCCACGGAGCAGAAGATAATGAGCAGAAACGCGGTGAGCAGCACCGAAGCGACGCCGGTTTGGGCCTTATTCTTGAACATGAGGGTGCTCAGCTTCTGCGTTGTGCGGATGGCCCGCAGCAGGCGGATCACGCGGAGGATGCGCACCAACCGCCCCACGCGGAGGCACGGGATGTTCGGGATACTCGCCAGCAGGTCAATCCAACCCCATTTGAGAAAGCCCAGCTTGGACGGGGCCTGGCAGAACCGGATGCAAAAATCAATCAGCAGCAGGATGCAAACCGCCGTGTCCAGCGTTTGCAGGATATTGGAAACCCCCGGGGGAAATGTGAAAACCATGTCGGCGCCCAACGCCGCCAGCACAATCACGGACAGGACCAGGACGACAATTTGAAACAGGCCGACTCTTTCGGCCGGTTTTCCGTCTGCATTACTCATCTTTTCCGCCCACCTGCTTTCTTACCGTGCCGCTTTCAGTCGCCGCCTTCGAGATCCATGTCGGGCGTGAAGTACAAAATCCGGCTGCAGCTCGTGCAGGTCACGATTTCGGCCTGGGCGCGGCAGTTGGCGACCTCCTGCGCGGTTAATTTCATGTGGCAGCCGCCGCAGGCGCCGTGCTCGATACCGACGATGACGTTTTCGCCCTTGTGTTTGAAGAGCCGTTCGTAGCGGCTCCGCGTGGGGGCAGCCACCGCCTCGGCCAAGGTCTTGCGGCCGGCCTGCAATTCGGCCAACTCCTTCTTCAAGTTGGCCTCCCGCTGGTTCAAATGGCCGATCTGGTCGTCCAGCAGCTTCTTGGCCGCGGCGGACTCGGCCGTCGCCTTCACCACGTCCTTTTGCGCGGCTTCCGCCTGCTCCATGAGCGCAATCTGCGCATCTTCGATCTTGAAAATCGCCGCCTTGGCCGTCTCGATTTGGTGGGTCAGGGCCTTGTATTCCTCGTTTTTGCGGGTTTGCAACTGCTGATTCAGATACTTCTCAATCTGCGTCTTCTGCGCCTCGATTTCGACGTCCCGCTGTTTGCGGTCCAGCTCCAGCTTCTTGACGCGCATTTTCGCGGCGTCGAGGGATTTTTGGGTGTTGGCGGCGGAGGTCTGAAGGGTCTCGCGTTCCGGCCCCAGGCGGGACAGTTCCTGGGACACGTGGAGAATTCTCCGGTCGCGATCCTGTAAAACAAGCAGCTTCTCAATTATTTCCAGCATTGAAACTGGGAAAATAACCGTCTGCGCCGTCCAAGTCAATCCGCCCCTTGGTCCGGCGAACTCTGGCTTGTCAATCGGGAAAATGGCGCTACAGTGAGTCTGAAGGCGGCGGGAAGTCGGGAAGCGTCAGGAAGCTTATGGCAAATCAGAAAAATAAGCTGTCCGGAACAAGGCGGTTGGCAACGCCGCGGGGGGGGCCACAACCTTCGCCCGGATATTCCTCCCTTCCACCAAAACCAGGGGGTTCCCCGCTCGAGCCGGTATGGCTGGCCGTTTGGGACACGCTAGCCGAGCCGGTTTGGCTGATGGACAGGGAATTTCGGATCCAGCGCTGCAACCGGGCCGCGGAAGAACTGGTGCGCCATCCGGTGGTGGGCCGCCGCTGCTGGGAAGTGGTGCACGGCGCCCGGGAGCCGGTTCCGGACTGTCTTTTCTCCAAGATGTGTCTCAGCGGCTGCCGCGAGTCCGCCGAGCTCCAGGTGGGCTCCCGCTGGTACAATTGCACCGTGGATCCCATCTTTGATCGCCGGCACCGCGTTTCCGGCGCCGTCCACGTGCTATGGGATATCACCGGCCGCAAGCTGGTGGAAACGTCGCTCGACAAACTCAATGAGGCCCTGGGCCGCCCGGCGGCCCCGCCCGCCACCGCGGCCCGCGGCCCGGCCCGGTTCGTGGCCGACGGCGAAAAACGGTTGCGGCGCTTCATCAAAAACGCGCCCGTGGCCGTGGCCATGTTCAACCGGGACATGCGGTATCTGGCGGCCAGCGCGCGGTGGGTGCGCGACCTCGGGCTGCAGGGCCGGCCGCTGATTGGGCGATCCCATTACGAAGTCCTGCCCGAAATCGCGGTTCGCTGGCACGCCGGCTGCCAGCGCGGTTTGGCGGGCGAAGTGCAGCGGAAGACCGACGACCGTTTCGAGCGCGCCGACGGTTCAGTGCAATGGCTCTCATGGGAATCCCGTCCCTGGTTTGATCCGGCGGGCGCCGTCGGCGGCATCGTCATTTTCACCGAGGACATGACCGAGCGGAAGCAGACCGAGCAGCTTCTGCGGAAGACCAACCGCACCTTGCAGGCCGTGCGGGAATGTCACGAGGCGATGCTGCGGGCCCGCACGGAAAAGGAGCTGCTCGATGACATCTGCCGCATCATCGTCCAGAGCGGCAGCGGCCGGATGGCCTGGGTGGGCTTCGCGAAAACGGATGCGCGCAAGAGCATCCGGCCCATCGCCCTGGCCGGCCCCAACCCCGAATTTGTCAAGCGTTCCGGCGTCACCTGGGCCGATATTCCGCGGGGCCGCGGCCCCACGGGGACGGCCATCCGCACGGGCAAGCCCTGTCTTTGCCGCAACACGTTCGCCGATCCCGGATACGCTCCCTGGCGCGAAGCGGCCCGGCGGCGCGGTTACGGATCGCTCATCGCCCTGCCGTTGCTGGCGGAGCAGCATTGCTTCGGGGCTCTGGTGATATACGCCCGGCAGGTGGACGGCTTCGACGTGGGGGACCAGCTCCTGTTCACGGACCTGGCCAACGACCTGGCCTTTGGCATCAACACCCTGCGCCTGCGCGCCGAACACGAACGGCTGGAAAAGGAAATCATCAAGTCGAGTGAACGCGAGCAGGCGCGCATCGGCCGCGACTTGCACGACGGCCTCTGCCAGGTGCTCATTGGCGCCAAATTTCGCAGCGTCTATTTGCAGAAGATCGCCGGGGCGCGCTCCTCCGCCATTGCGCGGGAGGCCCGGGCCCTGGAAGACATCCTGGACCAGGCCATCCAGCAGGCCCGCAGTGTCGCCGGGGGCCTCAATCCCGTCCGGGTGACTCCGGCCGGCCTTGCGGCCGCGCTGCGCAAACTCGCCGAAGACGTTGACGCCTCGCACCGGGCGCATTGCTTCTGCCAGTTTCCCGCGCCGGTGAAGATTTCCGACCACCGCGCGGCGTATCATCTCTACCGCATCGCCCAGGAGGCGGTGCAAAACGCGCTGCGGCACGGCGGCGCAAAAAACATTTCCATCACCCTGGCCCGCGAGGACAAGCGCGTGGTGCTGACCGTCAAGGATGACGGCTTCGGCATGCCGGCGGCGGGCAAGAAGAGCGGCATGGGAATCAACAACATGCAAACCCGGGCGCGGCTCATGGGGGGAAGGCTGGAAATCCGCCGCCGCAAGCGGGGCGGCACGGCCGTCTCCTGCGAGCTGCCCGCCAATCAGAAGCAAAGCCATGACCCGTTCCCCGAACAACATACCGGTCCCGCGCAAGCGCCGGATCTTTCTGGTGGATGACCATCCGGTGACCCGCGAGGGCCTGGCCCGGCTCATCAATCACGAGCGCGACCTTGAAGTTTGTGGCGAGGCCGGGACGGCGGCCCGCGCCTTGGCCGAAGTCATCCGGCAACACCCCGACCTCGTCATTGTGGACGTCTCCCTGGGGTCCGGGGCCAGCGGCCTGGAGCTCATGAAGGACTTGTCGGCCCGGGACGCGGGGCTCCGCATGCTGGCGCTCTCCACCCACGATGAGACGCTGTACGCTGAACGGACGCTGCGCGCCGGCGCCAAGGGCTATGTCATGAAGCATGAACCCACCGCCCAGGTGATGCACGCCATCCGCAAGGTTCTCGCCGGGGAAGTTTTCCTGAGCCCGGCCATGAACGAGCGCATGCTGCGCAAGATGACCCGGTCCGCGGCCGCCCCGCTGGCTTCGGAAATCGAGCAACTCAGCGACCGGGAGTTGGAAGTTTACCGGCTCCTCGGCCAGGGCCGCGGCACCCGCGAGATCGCCGCCGAATTGAACCTGAGCATCAGCACCATCGAGACCTACCGCACCCACATCAAGGAAAAGCTCCACCTCGCCAGCGCCCCCGAACTCGTGCGCCATGCCGTCGAATGGGTCCACAGCCAGGCTTCCTGAGCGCGCGCCCAGCGTGGATTTCGCGATGCCTCAATCACGGCCCGGCACGCCGCCCGGGAATTCCCCGGCCGCCACGCCGGCCGGAGCCTGCCGCCGGCAAGGACTTCGCGGCGCTGTCCGCGCAAAGGGTGGAATCCGGCGCGAAAGAGTTTCGGCTTTCGCGCCGGGGGCGCCGCGAGGCGGTCTTACTGATCCGGGTGGTCTTCCGGTTCGAGCAGGTTGGATTCGAAATAGCCCGCCAAATCCATCAGGTGGCGGAACACAAGATCCTTTTTGGTGAGCGGCGGCGCCAGGCTTTCCGGTTCGCCGAGCGCGTGCCAGCAGCCCAGGCGGATGTCATTGAGGATTTGCAGCAGGATTTCGCGCGACTCCCCGCTGAGCGTGAGCAGGTGGCCGCGGCTGGACTCCTTCCAGCGCGCCTCCACCAGCAAATCCGCCGCCAGGCGTTTCAATTCTTCGCGCTGCGCGGCCAGCGCCTCGGCCAGCAATTCCTCCCGCTCCGCCGTCCGGGCATCCCGGTGCCGGGAAATGCGCGCCGGGCCGACCGGGGTGAACGGAAATTTCTTCACCAGGCCCCGCAGAATGGCGGCCTCGTTGGCGGGCAATTGATATTGCCAGCGGTTGGGCGATTGGCGGAGCAGTTTCATTCCGCCGGTTCCATCGTGGCGTGCAGCTTGTACTTCTGGAGTTCGTGGACGTAGAATTCGGCCTTTTCGGCTCCCTCGCGCGCCAGCACGCTTTTGCCCTTTTCATGCACCTCCAGCATGTGCTGCTGCGCCTGCTCCCGCTCCCAGCCAAACAGTTTCATGAACACGTGGGTCACGTAGGTCATCAGGTTCACCGGGTCGTTCCAGCAGATGACGTAAAAGGTGGGCGCCAGCGCATCGGCGGCCTTGGCATCCTCTCCGATGTCTGGTCGCGGAATCGTCATTGGCTCCGGAACCGCAGGCATTTTTTATCGTCTTTAATGTGCGACTCCCCCGGCCCTTTGGCCAGAACTTTTATCCGGGCCAACCGGCGGGAAAAATGGGAGATTCCAGCCTGACCCGGGGGCGTTGGCGGTGCCGGCCGGCCGGCCGCCGGCAACCGGCTTGGCGCTCCAAAAAACAATTCCCCGCCGCCCTCATTATTTTCTGGTTTCCCGCCCGGTCTGGATTTAATCTAACACCAAACTCAACCCCTCCAACTATGGACATCGTATTCAACTGCCCGAACTGTGACCAGGAGCTCGCGGTGGACCAGTCCGGTGCGGGGAGTCAAATTGAGTGTCCTTCCTGCGGCGAGACCATCACGATCCCTGCCGCCTCCGGCAAGGTGACCACCGGTTCGCTGGCCACGGCGCCCACGCCCGCCCCCAGCGCCATCAACACCTCCGCCGCCGCCAAGGTCCAGCTTCATCTCAAGGTGCCGGTTCACGACCGGCCCGCCGAGTCCCTGATCGTCAAAGCGCAACCGCCGCTCGAAGCCGTGCAGCGCGGCGCCGGCAAACGCCTCCGCGTCCGGACCATCCGCCGGGCCGCCTGCATCGAGAACGGACATGACCTCTTCGATGACAAAGTTTCGGCGTTTCTCCATGAGATCGGTGAATCCAACATCATCAGCACGCATGTGGTCGGCTATGAACAATTCGATGTCGGCGTCCAGAAGGTCATGAGCGACTACGGCATCCTGATCATCTATCGTGGCTGAATGGCTTTGACTTGACTAAAATTGGCCGGTAACGTGCCCGCATGAAGCTTCGGTTTGGAATCTGGATTTTATTATTGATAGTGATGGTCTTGTTGCCATCACGCTCCCCCGCGCCGCTGGTGTTCGTCCCGGGCGAAGGTTGGTATTACGAAAGCGTTGGCGAGCACGCCCGCTGGCAGCGCAGCCGGGCCAAGGAACAGATTGAAGTGGCGGAGCAGGCTTTCACCAACAAGGATTACGCCGTCACCCTCCATGCCGCCCACCGCGTGCTGCGCGTCTGGCCGCTGTCGGATTACGCGCCGCGGGCCGCCTATCTGGTGGGCCGCTGCCTGGAACTCAGGCACCGGGACGAAGCGGCCTTCAACGCGTACCAGCAGATCATTGATAAATATCCCAAGAGCGGGCAGTACAACGAGGTGCTCTGGCGCCAGTACGAAATTGCCAACCGCTTCCTGGGCGGCGAATGGTTCAGGCTTTGGAACCTCATCCCCCTCTACCCGTCCATGGACCAGACTGCCAAGCTGTATGGCAAAATCGTCACCAGCGGACCTTATAGCGAAGTGGCCCCCCACGCGCAGCTGCGCATCGGTGCCGCCCGCGAAAAGCAGCGCAATTACGCCGACGCCGTGAAGGCCTACGAAACCGCCTCCGACCGCTATCGCGACCAGCCCACGATCGCCGCCGACGCCATGTACCGCACCGGCCTTGCCTGGGAAAAGCAGGCCGATACCGCCGAATATGACCAGGGGGCCGCCGCCCAGGCCATTGCCGCCTACACCGATTTCATCACCTTTTTCCCCGATGACAAACGCGTGGCGGGATGCCAGAAGTCCATCGTCAAACTCAAGGCCGAGCAGGTCCGCGGGAATTTTGAGATCGCCAAGTTTTACGAGCACGGGCACAAATGGGCCGGGGCGATCGTCTATTACAACGCCGTGTTGCAGCTTGACGCCAATTCGCCCCTCGCCGCGCAGGCCCGGCAGCGCATTGACGTGCTGAAACCGCGGCTGGTCGCCACGCCGCCCCCGGCCAAATAAAATGCGTGTGCTGAAGTCCCTCCTCTCCGGCCTGGCCGCCTTGGTGCTGCTGGCCGGTTGCGCCGGCTACCAGCTCGGTCCGGTCAACGGCGCCATCGCGGGCGCCAAGTCCATCGAGGTTCAGCCCTTTAACAATCAAACCCTCCAACCCCGCTTGGGCGACGCCATCACGCAATCGCTGCGCGAACGCCTGCAGACCGATGGCACGTACCGCCTGGCGACCCACCCTGGAGATGGCGATTTGGTGGTGACGGGCGTGATCCGCGGATACAACCGCGTGGGCCTGGGGTTTTTGAACACGGACGTCATCACGCCGGAGAATTACCGGATTGATCTGACGGTCCATGTGGTTGCGCGGGACCGCCTGTCCGGCAAAACGATCTTGGACAAGGACGTGAAAGGCCACACTTTTGTTCATATTGGGAATGATCTGGCCAGTGCCGAGCGCGAGGCGATGCCCGTGCTGGCGGCGGATTTTGCGCAAAACCTGTCCGAGTTGCTCACCGAGGGCGCGTGGTGATTCGCGGCCCCGGTGCTTGAAAGGCTGTCGTCAAGCAAACCACAACCAAAAACAGAACATGAAAACCAAGTTAACCAGTATCGCCTGTTGCGCGTTCATCGCGGCGGCCCTTGCCGCCACGCCCGCCATCAGCCGGGCGGCTGATTCCACCAACGCCCCGGCCGCCGAAACTCCCGTTCCTAAAAAACCACACGGACTTCCCTACCATGGCAAGGTCGCCGCGGTGGATGCCAACGCCATGACCTTCACCGTTGCCAACACGACGTATGCCATCACCTCGGCCACCAAGATCACCAAGGAAGGCAAGCCGGCGGTCTTCAGTGACATCACCGTGGGGGCAGCCGTCCATGGCTACTGTCTGAAGGACGATGCGGGCAAGGCCACCGCCACGCTCGTAAGAATCGGCGGCCCGAAGAAGGCGGAAGCGCCGGCGCCGGCGCCGGCCGCCACCAACGCTCCCGCGGTCGCGCCCAAATAACGGTGACGCCGCGGGTTTGGCGAGGGAAGGTTATGGCGCGTTGATGTCCAGCGCGCCAAGGTGTGATGCAGCGCCGCCCGTCGCGGCGGCGCGCGTTATTTTTCGCCGGTCACGGGCAGGTAAACATGGAAGGTGAGGCCGTGCCCCAGCTCGCTTTCCAGGAAGATTTCCCCCTGATGTCCATGGATGGTTTCCCGGACGAGAAACAGTTCCAGCCCCACTTTGGTGCCACCCGCCCGCCGCGTGCGGAACGGGTGGAAAAGATGTTCCCGCACGTTCTTGTCCAGTCCGGGGCTGTCATCCTGGAGCTGGAAATGGACATGCGGGCCCGGCTGCAGCAGGCTAATGGTTCCGGCCGGCGGCCGGACGACGGGACAATTCTCCAGCGAGATCCGGAGGCGGCCCCGCCGGTCCGCCAGTCCCTGCCAGGCGTAAAGGCACAGATCCAGGATGGCTTGGTGCATTTGGGCGGCGTCGGCGTTCACGCGGGGGCAGTCGGCGTTGATCTGGGCCTGGAGCTCCACCTTGGCGGGAATGATCGTGCGCAGGATCTGGAGGCATTCCTCGATCACCGGTTGCAGGCGGATGGGTTTGAGCTCCAGGGGCGGGCGCTGGCCCAGGGCGCGGAGCTTGTGGATAAAATCGCGCGCGAGGTTGCTGGACTCGAAAATCTGCTTGAGTGTTTCCTGGCCGGGGCTTTTTTCGGGCAGGTCCAAGGCCAGCAGTTCGGCGCTGCCGAGAACGCCGGCGATGAGATTATTGAACTCGTGGGCCACCCCGCCGGCGAGCTGGTTGAGAACCTGGAATTTTCGCGCGTGCCACAACCGGAGTTCCGTGGCCAGACGGGCCTGCTCCCGCTGGATGCGCTGGGTGACGTCCAGCAATTGCCCCTGCACGGCCGGTTGCTGCCCGTGGGGGACGGGCCGGCCCTGCTCCCACACCGTCCGCCACGCGCCGCTGGCATGGCGCAGGCGGTATTCGATGGCAAAGGAATGATTTTCGGCCACGGCGGAATTCACCACATCCAGCACCTGCTCGCGCTCGTCCGGGTGGATCAGCGGCGCCAGGGCAAAGCCCTGGTGGTCCGGCTTGAAACCGAGCAGCGCCTGGCAGCCGGCGCCGGCCAGTTCAATGGTCCGCCCGCGGTCGGTCCGGGCCAGGTAGGCCATGCCCGGGAAACCGTCAAAGAGGAGCCGCGGCGCGGGGTTACCACCCGGCAGGGACTGGAAATTGGATTTCAATTCCCGCCCGGAATCCTGGGAACGAAATGCGGCATCTGGTTTCATCGAAACATCTGAAGTGATCTGGCGAATTCATTTTGGGCGAAACGGGGCCGTTTGTCCATCGTGCAGCGCCGAAATATTTTCACGGAAGATTTAAGTGCCGGCCATTTCATCCGATAAAAGTGCTGTCGCAAGACAATGGCGGCCAGCAGCCTCTAAGAGCTGACGGGGAAAAACGGTGTTTCGCCCCGGAATGAAACACCCGCAACATGGATGTTGCGCAAATCAAATGCTCCTCCCGGGGCGACTCACGGAAAGAGTTAGTTATGGTCATTAATACGAATATCTCGGCGCTGAATGCTGCGGCGCAGTTGATGCAATCCCAGGCCTCCCTCAGCCAATCCCTCCAACGCCTCTCCTCTGGTTCCCAGATCACTTCGCCGGCGGATGATCCGGCCGGGCTGGCCGTCTCAATGCAGTTAACCTCGGAAACGGCCCGCGTCACCGCGGCCTCGAACAACGTGGCGGACGCCACGTCGTTC
>Ga0181520_10000447_pt1 | contig 91746 bp, 78 predicted proteins | sample PEATcosm2014_Bin_29_FD_132451 | JGI IMG/M metagenome (GOLD analysis project Ga0181520, IMG submission 132451) | Peatland microbial communities from MTU Mesocosm Facility, Houghton, MI, USA - PEATcosm2014_Bin02_30_metaG | ecosystem: Environmental > Terrestrial > Soil > Wetlands > Peat | place... | reverse complement strand
CTGCTGCCGCCGCCCAACGTCACCGGCCGCCTGCACATGGGCCACATGCTCAACCAGACGGAGATGGACATCCTCACCCGCTGGCGTCGCATGTCGGGCCGCCGCGCGCTCTGGCTTCCGGGCACCGACCACGCCGGCATCGCCACGCAGATGATGGTCGAGCGGCAATTGACCAGCGAGGGCAAGACGCGCCAGCAGCTTGGCCGCGAAGCCTTTGTCGAGCGCGTGTGGGAGTGGAAACGCCACTACGGCGGCGCCATCCTCGACCAGATGAAGCGCCTGGGCGCATCCGTCGATTGGCAGCGCGAATACTTCACCATGGACGAGAACCTGTCGGTTGCCGTGCGCGAGGCCTTCGTCCGCCTGCACGAGCAGGGGCTCATCTATCGCGGCGCCTACATCGTCAACTGGTGCCCCCGCTGTCAGACGGCCATCAGCGACCTTGAAGTGGTCCACCAGGAGCAGAAGGGTCACCTGTGGGAGATTCGGTACCCGATCCTCGACGCGGACGGCAAGGACACAGGCGAGTTCCTGACCGTGGCCACCACGCGCCCCGAAACCATGCTTGGGGACGTGGCCGTCGCCATTCATCCCGAGGATGAGCGCTACCTGCACCTGCACGGCAAAAAGCTCCGCCTGCCGCTGGTCGGGCGCGAAATCCCCATCATTCTCGACGAGTGGGTCAGCCGCGACTTCGGCACCGGCGCGGTCAAGGTCACACCGGCCCACGATCCCAACGACTTTGCCCTCGGCCAGCGCCACAACCTTCCTTCCATCAACGTGATGGACGACAAGGGCCACATCAATGCGGAAGGCGGCGTTTACGCCGGCCTCGACCGCTACGTCGCCCGCAAGCGCATGGTCGCCGGCCTCGAAGCCCAGGGTCTTTTGGCCGCCGTCAAGGACTACACCAACAACGTCGGCCACTGCGACCGCTGTAAAACAGTCGTGGAACCGCGGCTCAGTACGCAGTGGTTCGTCAAGATTCAACCACTGGCGGAGAAGGCCATAGCCGCCGTCAAGCCGGGCCCGGACGGCGAAAAAGCGATCCGCTTTACACCCGAGCAATACGAGAAGACCTATCTCAACTGGATGGAAAACATCCACGACTGGTGCATCTCGCGACAGCTCTGGTGGGGCCATCGCATTCCGGCATGGCATTGTGCAACTTGCCACAAGATCACCGTCGCCCGCGTCGATCCCACCGCGTGCGCCCACTGCGGCTCGGACAAAATAACCCAGGAGACCGACGTTCTCGACACGTGGTTCTCCTCCGGTCTGCTGCCCATCTCTGTCTTCGGCTGGCCCAACTTCGGCGCCAAAACTCCGGGTGCCCCAGGTCCCGATTCTGCGACTTGGGAAGAGAAGGCGGGTGCCCCAGGTCCCTCGCACTTGGGGACCTGGGATCAGCAAGCTGATCGCGCCGACTTCGACGCGTTTTATCCCACCAGCCTGCTGGTCACCGGCTTCGACATTCTCTTCTTCTGGGTCGCGCGCATGATCATGCTCGGCTGCTGGTTTGCTGAAGATGTTCCAAACGCAGACGGCTCAAAGCGCGCACTGAAAGATGCGGTTCCATTCCGCGAGGTGTACATCCACGCGCTGGTCCGCGATGCCAATCGCGAAAAGATGTCCAAGACCAAGGGCAACGTGGTCGACCCTATTGAGATCGTGAAGCAGTACGGCACCGATGCGGTCCGCTTCACCCTGGCTTCGATGGCCTCGCCCGGCACCGACATCGCCTTCAACGTGGCCCGCACCGAAGGCTACCGCGCCTTCGCCAACAAAATCTGGAACGCCGCGCGCTTCCTCTTCATGAACGTGGACCGCGCCGCCGAAATTGGCATCACCGTCGATCCCGCCGCCTTGGGCACAATGCCCACGGTGGCAGAGGACGCGCCGCTCGAAGCCCGCTGGATTGTCGCCGAACTGCACGCAACCGCAGCCAAGGTCAACCAGTCGCTTGAAAACTATCGTTACGACGACGCGGCCAACATCATCTATCAGTTCTTCTGGGGCAGCTTCTGCGACTGGTATCTCGAAATCGTCAAGTTGCGGCTCGATTTTCCAATGGATGGGCCGGAGAGCGAGTCAGCAAGTCAGCAAGCCAGCAAGTCAGCAGGTAGAAAAGCTGCTCTGACCACGCTGGTTTCGGTCTTTGAGGCTTCTCTGCGGCTGCTTTCGCCCTTCATGCCCTTCCTGACCGAAGAGATTTGGCACGCACTTTACGACGGCAATCCGCCAGCCAAGTCGATCGCGCTGACGCAGTATCCGACGGAAGATACTCAACAATCTGTATCTGCACATCATTCTGCCGAAGTTGAAATGGCGGTCGTCCAAAGAATTGTCACAGCGGTTCGTGCACTCCGAAAAGAAGTGGGTGTACCAGAGAAGACCGTCGTCAAGGCCAGCATCTATGCGGACATGTATCCTGCGGGACAAGTGGCCAGATATGTTCCTAAGAATCAAGACATTTTCCGAAGCCTTGCCCGAGTTGTTGAGGTAGAGTTAGTCGCCGAACCAATGACTAACGGTCACGTTCGCACCGAGCCGGGATTTGACGTGGGGATTGAGTACGAGGCTACTATTGACGTTCCCGCCGAGCGCGAGCGTTTGACAAAAGACATCGCGAAGTACGAAAAAGGCATCGCCGCCGCCGAACGCCAGTTAGGCAACGAAGGCTTTCTGGCCAAGGCACCGGCGCATGTGGTCGAAGGATTGAAGAAACAGGAATCCGAAACCCGCGCACTTCTTGAGAAAGCCCGTTCAGCTTTGGCCACGCTGCCGAATGCTTGATAACTGTCCACTGTCCACTGTCCACTGTCCACTGACCACTGTCCACTGAGAACTGATCACTGCCTTATGGATTGGAAGAGCAGCCGCATCGACGCATTGCTGGAGCAGGCCCTTGTTGAAGACAAGGCCGCCGGCGATACCACGACCAACCTGACCATCGACCCCGATCTGCGCGCGGCGGCCTCGATTGTGGCGCGCCAGGAGATGGTGGTGGCCGGCTTGGGCGCGGTGCCGCGCTTCCTTGAGATTTTTGCCCGGCTCGACCCGCGCCCCCAGGCGCACACCCGCTTCGAGGTCGTCAGCAATCCGGAGATCTTCGACGGCGTCCGCGTACACGAGGGCCAGGTGATGGCCGTTATCCGCCACAACGCGCGCGTGCTGCTCAGTTGCGAGCGCGTGATCCTGAACCTCATGCAGCACCTGAGCGGCATCGCCACGCTCACACGCAACTATGTCGACGCCATTCGCGGCACGCACGCCCACGTGCTCGATACGCGCAAGACCGTGCCGGGATTGCGGACTCTGGAGAAATACGCCGTGATGTGCGGCGGAGGGACGAACCATAGGTTAGATCTGGCCAGCGGCATTCTGATCAAGAACAACCACATCTCGCTCGGCGGCGGCCTGCCGGTGGTGCTGGCGCGGGCGCTTGAGCAGCGCAAGAGGGGCCAGCGCGTGCAGGTGGAAGTGCGCTCGCCGCAGGAGTTGGAACAAGCCCTCGCATGTGGCGCCGAGGCCATTCTGCTGGACAACATGACGCCCGAAGAGGTGAAGCGCTCGGTGGATCGCATCCAGGAGGCCACCGCGGCCCAGCCAGAGAACGGGAAACCGGCGCGCTGGATTCCTACCGAGGCCTCAGGCGGCATCGTGATCGAGAACATTCGCTCCTATGCCGAAACCGGCGTGGACTTCATCAGCGTGGGCGCGCTGACCCACTCGGCCAAGGCCGCGGACATCTCCATGAGCATCGCCGCGGAGACGCGCTAACTCGTGTTCGACCTCGCGGCGCTCGACGGCGCGCTGGCCGGCACCGTGTTTGCAGGCAAGCTGCATTTTTCCCCGGTTACCGATTCCACCAATACCGATGCACTGACCGCCGCACGCAGCGGTGCGCCTGCGGGTTCGGTCTTCTTTGCCGATGAGCAGCGCGCTGGCCGTGGCCGCGGCGACCACCCGTGGTATTCGGCAGCCGGCGAAGGCCTTTACGTCAGCGTGCTGCTGCGTCCGCAAATGCCCGCCGTCCGCTTGCCGCTTCTGCCGCTGTCCGCCGGGTTGGCAGCCGCCGAGGCCATTCGCGCCGTGACCGGCCTGACTGTCGATCTGCGTTGGCCCAACGATCTGCTTATTGACCAGCGCAAGGCTGGTGGCATTCTGGTCGAAGCCAGGACTTCCGGCGACGGGGTTGATTTTGCCGTGGTCGGCATCGGCATCAATGTCCACCAGCGAGACTTCGATCCAATACTGGCTACGCCTGCCACTTCCCTCGACTTGGTGGCTGCCCGTCCCATCAGCCGCCAGGCGCTGCTCGTCTCCCTGCTAAAATCGCTGGAGCGCGAAGCGGCCGGGCTGCTCCATCCGGCGGCGGGCGTAAAGATTCCCGCGCGCATTGAGCAGGCGTCCACATGGATTCGCGGGCGGCGGGTTGAGGTGCATGGCCCGCAAGCCTGCCTCGGCGTTACCGCCGGGCTGGACGAGCACGGATTCCTGCTGGTGCGCACCGCGGATGGCCTGGTGACCGTGCAGACCGGCGGCATTCGCGCCGCCAAAACAAACTGAAGAAAACTGGACTGGATGACAATGCTGCTAGCCGTCGATGTGGGCAATACGAATACGGTGCTTGGCCTCTACCGGATTGAAGGTGTTGAGAAGCCCGAATTGGCTGCGCACTGGCGCGTCACCACTCACCGCTCGCAGACCGCCGACGAGTACGGCGTGCTGTTCGTGAACCTGTTCAAGATGAACGGGCTGGCGCCCAACCAGGTGTCGCACATCATCATTTCCTCGGTGGTGCCGCCCATCGAGGGCACGCTGCGCGAGGTTTGCGAGGAGTATTTTCACATCCAGCCGTTGTTTGTTGAGCCGGGCATCAAGACGGGTGTGCCGGTGCTGCAGGACAACCCCGCGGATTTGGGCGCGGACCGGCTGGTGAACGCCATCGCCGCCTTCGAGCGCTACGGCGGCCCGTGCGTGGTGGTGGACTTCGGTACAGCCACCACCTTCGACGTGATCTCGGCCAAGGGCGAGTACATCGGCGGAGCCATCGCTCCCGGCCTCGGCATCAGTGCCGATGCGCTCTTTTCCCACGCCGCGCGCCTGGGCCGCGTGGACATCAAGCGTCCCGCCAAGGTGATCGGCACCAACACCGTCACGCACCTGCAGAGCGGCCTTTACTACGGCTACATCGGCCTGGTGGACGGCATTCTGGAGCGCATCGTCGCCGAACTCGGCCAGCCGGCGCGGGTGATCGCCACCGGCGGGCTGGCGCGGCAAATCTCGGAGGACTCGCGCTTCATCTCCGAGATTGACGACATGCTCACCCTCGACGGCCTGCTGATCCTTTTCGAGCGCAACCGCGCCGCCAAGCCGCGCGGCCGGGCCCACTGAGACGATCGTGCTCAACTACTACAACTACTTTACCGAGATCGAAGAGCGCTTCCAGCAGCGGCGCGGGGCGCTCCTGTTGCTCTCGACGCTCGATTGGGCGCTGATCGAGACCTGGCGCGAAGCCGGGATTCCGCTGGAGGCTGCGCTCCGGGGCATCGATGCGGCCTTCGACAAGTATGAGGCGCGGCAAAAGCGTGGCCGGATGCGGCGCGTGAACGGTCTGGCCTGGTGTGCGCAGGCGGTGATGGAAGCCGCCGAGGAGTTGCGTGAAGCTGCCGCCGGCAGCGCTCCTCCTGCTTCGGCTGCCCGCGAGTCGGGCTTCGAAGAGGAGCGCGTGGCCGCCCATCTTGAAGCCGCCGCAACTGCGCTGGACGCGGCCACGGTGGCCCCCGGAGCCTGCGCTGCAACCGCCAGCCGGTTGCGCGAGTTGGCCGCTGAGGTCCGCGCCGCCGGTTCGGAAAACGCTGCGGCTCACGATATGGAAGCCCTCGAACGCACTCTCACCGTGCTTGAAGACAAGCTTTTTGCCGCCCTTACGGCCGCCGCGCCCGAGGAGTTGCTGGTCCACTTGAAAGAGCACGCGGCGCGCGAACTGGCTCCCTATCGCAGCCGCATGGGCGCCGTGCAACTGCGCCAGGTGGAGCGCCAGTTTGTGCAGAAGCAACTGCTGGTGCATTACAACCTGCCCCGCCTCAGCCTGTTCTACATGAGCCAGCAATGAAGCCGCGCGCAAAACAAATCGGAAACGGCAAGCGGCGTGGATCGGCGGCGGGAAAAGGCCGGGAAGCGGGCAAAATGCCCGAAAAGCGAACTTCCGTGGCGAAACGGGCTGCGGGAAAAGGGCAAAAGCATGATGAAATTCCAAAACAGAGTGCCGCAGGGCCTAAAGACCACGTTTTTTCTAAGGAACGTACGGCACGGCTAAAGTCGCGCCCTGCCGCGAAGCCGATCAAGTCCCACCCTGACACAAAGCCGAGTTTTTCGGGAGCCGGTAAAGTGCCCGCCGAATTTGCCCGACTTGATGCCGGGGCCAAAGCAACGACCCGCCAGCCCGGGGAGCCGCAACTCGTCCAGATTGAAAAGCCCATCTACGGTGGCGCGTTTCTGGCCCGCGTGGAGGGCAAGGCTGTTTTTGTGCCACTCACGCTGCCCGGGGAGCAGGTGCGGGTGCGCATCACGCAAAGCAAAGGCAGCTACTCGACCGCTGAAGTGGAGGAGATCGTTTCCCAGGTTCCCGAGCGGGTCGTCCCCGCCTGCCCGCACTTTGGCGCTTGCGGCGGCTGCCACTATCAGCACGCCGGCTACGTAGCCCAACTGGCTTTCAAGCGGGCCATCCTGCGGGAAACCCTGGAGCGCGGCGGCGTGGTCGTGCCCGCGGAGATTGCCGTGCTCTCTGCAGATTCCTGGCGCTATCGCAACCGCATTCGCCTGGCCTTCGACGGGGCAGGGAACCCTGGCTACCGTGGCCGCCGCTCCCACGCGGTGGTTCCCGTGCGCGCGTGCCCCATCGCCGCGCCGTTGCTGCTTGAGGCCGGAAGTGTATTTGCTCAGGTTGCCCGCGGCTTTGCTCCGGCCATTCGTCCTACCGAGATTGCGCTGTTTTGCGATTCTGCCGAGACCGCGCTGCTGGCGACCGTCTTCACGGCAACTCCGTCCAGGTTCCCTTTCGGCGACCTGGCGCAAGCACTGCACGAGCGCATCCCCGCTCTTACAGGCGCGGAACTGGTGGTCGAAAGCCAATCCGGTAAACAGGCTTTAGCGCAGCCTCCGCGCACCATCGCGCGCTGGGGCGCGAACTCTCTCGCTTATCGCGCCGCCGGCTTCGACTACCGCGTGGATCACGGCGCTTTTTTTCAGGTAAACCGCTGGCTGGTGGACGCGCTCGTCGAGCGGGTGACCGCCGGGCAAAGTGGCGCACTGGCCTGGGACCTGTTCGCCGGCGTCGGCCTCTTTGCGCGGCAGCTAGCGGCCAGCTTTGCGCGCGTCGTCGCCGTCGAGTCGGCCCCTTCGGCCACCGCGGCGCTTGAGGCAAACCTGCTTGGCACAACCGGCGTGGCCGTCAAGGCGGAAACCCTCGCCTTCCTTCGTCGGAGCGGCAAGAGCCAGCGTCCCGACCTCATTGTTGTGGACCCGCCGCGCACCGGCCTGGGCGCAGAAACCTGCGCACTGCTTGCCGGGATCGCTGCTCCCGCGCTGGTGTCCGTCTCCTGCGACCCGGCCACGCTGGCCCGCGATCTGCGCTCGCTCACCGCCTCCGGTTACCAGATCGAATCCATCACCCTCGCCGACCTGTTTCCCCAGACCTTTCACCTCGAAACGGTGGTCCAGTTGCGTCGCTCCTGACAAACGGCGCGGCCGCGGTTCAAAGCGCGATTCTGACACTCTCTGTCTGCACTCGCGTCAGCTTCAACTCACCCTCGGTTGGATCGCGCGGCAGCGCGTAAGCAGCCCCCCGCGAAAATCAAGGGTTCCGTCTGTGGTTCATCGCCGCTGTCTCTCGCCGATCTGCCAGGCAACTCCTGATAAGCTTGACGCCCAGAACAGCTTTTCAACTTGCAGGCGCGATGGAATCCGCTCCCCCCACCTCCGGGCAAGCCATCGCCGTCCCCGCTTCTGCTGGGGCGGGCGCTGTGCCCGTTCCGTCGCCGAGTGAAGACGCGAGCCATTTGCCGACTGTTGTCCCGCTGTTTCATGCCGCCTGGCTCTTTGCCCTTGGAATTGCGGCCACTGATGGCCTGTGGCTGCGGCCTCCCCTGGTACTGGTGGCCATGGCGCCGGTGGCTGTGCTGTGCTGTGTGGCGGCATTTCGTGCGCAGCGCATCGTGTGGCTGCCGCTGGCGGTCCTTTGGCTGCTGCTGGGCGCATGGTGCGCGGAGATGGAACCGCGCCCGGCGCCCGCGTCGGCGCTGGCCGCGCTCTCCGACGGCTTGCTCCGCACCGTCGAGGGCACGATTGTGGATGCCGGCCCGGTGCGCGGCGAACTGGAGCGGAATCCGGAACCCGGCGAGCCCGACGCGGCGCAACGGCCGACGCAGCGAATTACCCTGCGCGTCTCCAGCCTTGAAGTGGTCACCGATGCCGACGATGCGCAGGCGCCTATCGAAGGCGGCGTGCGCCTGACCGTTCACTGGCCGTCCAATCCGTCCGGTCCAGCAGTTGAGCCCGTTCAGTGTGGCGAGCGCATCCGCGCCGTGGCCCGGCTGCTGCCGCCGGAGGACTACCACGACCCAGGGACCTGGAGCCGCGAGGATTTTCTGGTCGGCCAGGGCATTACCTCCTCGGCTTCGGTCGGTTTCGACCGGATCGGAAACTTGGGGCGGGCTCCTGGCCGGTTCTTGCCGTGCCGCGTGGCCGGCCTTCAGCACGCGTCGAGCTCACGCCTGCTGGCCCTGCCCGCAGCCATGCGGGGCCTGCCAGCTCCCTTGCGCCTCACCGAGGACGATGCCATCATGCTGGCCGCCATGGTCACCGGCGACCGCACCTACCTCAGCCACCAACTGCGCGTGGGCTTTGAGCGCACCGGCTCATTCCACATGCTGGTCGTCTCCGGCTTTCACCTGGCGATTGTGGCCGGCTTCCTGTTTTGGGTTGCGCGCCGGCTGCACCTGCCCCGCGTCCCGGCCACGTTCGTGACTATCCTCGCCTCCTTCGCCTACGCGCTCTTCACCGGATTCGCTACCCCGGTTCAGCGCTCGCTCTGGATGGTGACCCTGTACATGCTTGGCAGGCTGGTCTACCGCGAGCGAAGTCCTCTCAACACCATCGGCTTTGCCGCCCTGTGCCTGCTGGTCGCCAGTCCGCGCAGCCTCTTCGACTCCAGCTTTCAGATGACGCTGTTGGCCGTGGTTTCCATCGGCGGTATCGCCGCTCCGCTCTTGCAGGCCACATTCCATCCCTACCTCACGGCCACTCGCGAACTGGGCCTCACCGCCCTTGACGCCAAGCTGACTCCGCAACTGACGCAGTTTCGGATTACGTTGCGCATGATTGCAACCGCATTGCACCGAGGCTCCCATTCCAGCTTTACCGCCTCTGTGGACCCCAACCAAACAGAAAGTGTTGCCGAGCCGCACCCGCAACTCACTCTGTTCAACACCACAGTGAGCGGAGTGTTGCTGGCTGCCGTTCACGGCCGCCTGGCTGCGTCTCTCGCTTGGCGCATCTTTCCATCTACAGTGCGCTTCCTTATCCGCATGGTTGAACTTCTGGTCGTCTCCTGCGTGGTGGAACTCGCCATGGTGTTGCCGATGGCGCTCTACTTTCATCGCATCACCATCTTCGCCCTGCCGGTGAATATCTTCATCTTGCCTCTGCTTGCCGTGCTGATGCCTGCAGCACTGGTCGCCCTGGTGGCGCTGGTGGTCTGGCCGGCCGCCGCTGTTTCCCCGGCAGCGATCGTGGCCGTCTTTCTTCACATGGGCGTCGGGCTGGTGCATCTGTTCGGCTCACAGCCCTGGGGAGACTTCCGCATTCCCGCGCCGCCACTGGGTCAGTCGCTGGCCTTCTGCGCCCTGTTGGGGACGGCCATGCTGCTGGCCCGCTTTGCTCTGTCATCTGGAGCCCGCTGGATGCGCCGCGCCACCTGGGCCGCGCTGATTTCCGCCGCCTTGATTGCCGTTGCACCTCGCCCCGTCGATCACCCTCATAACGCCCTGCTCATGGAGGCCATCGACGTAGGCCAGGGAGACTCGCTGCTGCTCATCACCCCCGACGGCAAAACCCTGCTGGTGGATGGCGGCGGCAATCCGCATCAGCCTGCTCAGGACTTTGACATCGGCGAGGAGGTCGTCTCCCAGGCGCTCTGGGCGCGCGGCATTCGCCGCCTCGACGTGGTCGCGCTCAGCCACGCCCACTCCGACCACATGGGCGGCCTGCCTGCTGTCCTGCGCAACTTCCACCCCACCGAACTGTGGGTGGGCAACAATCCCCGCTTCGGCGCGTACAACGCGCTGCTGGACCAGGCCGCCAGCCTGCATGTGCGCGTGCGCTCTCTGCACGAGGGCGACGACCTGCCGCTGGGCGCCACGCAAGTCAGCGTCCTGGCCCCCTTTCCCGGCTACCAGCCAGGCGCGGAGCCCACCAACAACGACTCCCTTGTGCTGCACGTGGCCTACGGAGCCACGTCGGTTCTGCTGGAGGGCGATGCCGAGGCTCCCATTGAGCAAGCCATGCTCTCTGAGCCGGGCCTGGGCAGCACTCTGTTGAAGGTGGGCCATCACGGCAGCATCACCTCCACGCGGCCCGAGTTTCTGGCCCGCGTAGCTCCGCAATGGGCCGTCATCTCCTGCGGTTTGCGCAACCGCTACGGCCATCCCCGCATCGAGGTGCTGAACGAGTTGGAGGCGGCCAAGGTTCGCACCCTCAGCACCGACATCAGCGGAGCCACCTGCTTCCGTCTCGACGGCAAAATCACCGTGCCGGATTTCTCCTGCGGCTGGCGGCCGGGGCTCTGAATGGGGCTTGAGCCCCTCCGGAATGGAAATCGCCGCTAACCGGTTCAACGGCCTGCATTTGAACGCGGCGCGGCAAGTCCAGCCACCCCGAGGCAGCCCATTTGGCCTATAATCCATGCGAGAAAAATCATTCAGCTGCACGTTGCCTGTATCCGACACTTGCAACTGAGGAGGACTGCCATGTTGAAGCCGTTGCTGCTTGTTTCAGCGGTTGTCTTGTTTGCTGTTACCGCCTCGTCCGCTCCAGGGCCCACGCCGCAGGAGGCTGCCCCCGCCCCCGCCGCTGGCCCCAGGAATCCGGTGAAACCGACCGCCCAGTCGCAGGCGCGCGCGAAAGAAATCTATGGGGTGGATTGTGCGATTTGTCATGGCGCCAACGGGGATGGCAAGACCGAGCTGGCCAAGGACATGCAGTTGTCGTTGGGTGATTGGACCGATCCCAAGACGCTGGCCGGCAAATCGGACGCAGACCTGTTCAAATTGATCCGCGACGGCAAGGACAAGATGCCTCCCGAGGCTTCGGGCCGCGCCAAGGACGATGAAGTGTGGAACCTGATTCTCTACATTCGCGGCATGTCCAAGGGGCAACCGGCAGCGCCGCCGGCTGCAAGCAACTAGGCTTCATCGCCGGTGGATGCCGGGGAGAATCCGGAAAAGCTCTCACCCTGGGCCCAGTCCCCCGGACTGTGCCTCAGGCACGCTCGTTCCAGGTGGACTCGTTTTGAGTTTTGCGTGGTCCCCAGCCTCATCGAGCACCTGGGCAAGCTCTTCCAGTTTGCGGTGACTCAGGTGGAGAAAGCGGATGTCGATCATGTGCTTCTCACGAACCTTTTCGGTGACGCCCGCTAGCCGCAAGGGTAGCCCGCGCATGCGAAACTCAACTTCCACGCGGATGTGAATTCCCGCGATGAAGGGCTCGGTGGTTCGGACGCTGCATCCCTCCTGGCTCAGGCCGGTAACGACGCCGGCCAGTTCCGAGCCGTCCTTGAGAAAGTGAAGGACGGCGGACCAATCGTCTTCTTCGAGCTTCAAGCCCTCGCTCTCGTTGCTTGCGGGCGATTCAGCAGACGGGAGAGTTTCTTCCGGCTTTTGATCGTCCTCGGGAGTTGCGGCGGGTGCGGGGCTCTGCAACCTGGCTTGAGGAAGTTCGACAGCTAGCGCCAAGGCGGGCGATTGAGTTGCAGTTCCCGCAACGACCTCCGCTGCGATCGCCTCCTTCACCAGTTCGGTGGCGCTCCCGTCGGCCAGGCAGGTCAGCAGGCCCGCCAACAGGTTCTTCGACCGCGAGTTCGGATGAATGAATCGGACGCCCACCAAATATTGCAGCTTCGTCCACTGCGTAATGCCCCGGATGCGCAGCATCATTCCGCAGATAGGCAACGCAACTTCTACGGGCGCCAAGGCTCCCGCGGAGAACGGAAGGTCCGTACGCAGGCAGCAGCCGCCCAGGCTGATGTCCACCACCTGGCAGGCGGTTTTGGCCCCTGCATAAATCAGGCTGCCACGATCGTCGCCGAGCTCGAACCGCTCGTACGCACGGTGGTCTTGATTGTGCTCACGCCGGGCGCTTTGTAGTCCGCGTTGGAACATGGCCAATGTCGCCGTGCCCGGCCTTGCATGTGCAGACCGGACCCGGCTCTCCTCAATCAAAGTTCCTCGAACCGCTTTCCATGGCGTGTGAGCGTTACGCAACACACAGCCATTTCCTGCGGCCTCGCTGGTCAAAGCCTGGCCCTGTCCGAATTTCGGGGCAAAAAGCCGGTGGCGCCAGCCTCTTGCTTCGAATCCTGGAATTACAAACCTGCTTTGAGCATATGGTTTGCCGCGGCAACTGGAGTTTTATTGGGCTTTGTTAATGGGCCGGCCTGGCTGGCGCTGGCCTCCAAACTATCTACAGATTCCGTTCTCACCGGTTCTCACTTCTCTAAAGGGCGAATCTCGCCGGCACTCGTCAGAAACCGCACCGCGGTATGACGGCACAGGCCGATAGCCCTTTTGAGAGCCCCCTGAGCCAGCGCCTCCAGCACCGGAGCCAGACCGTCCTGCTTGTCGTGCTGCGGAAGGGTTCGTCCAGCTTTCTTGGCGAGAGTCTGCCAGTCGTGCCACTCGCCGGCGGCCAAATGGATTTTCCTGAATGCCGCGGCCAGCCGCTTGGCCAGGGGATCGATCTCGGCGGAGATTTCGGCCAGGTAGAGAGCTTGCTTCAGGCGCCTGCGATAGGCGTGCAGATTGCTGCCGTCGAGGGCCGGGAATTCGCTTGCCAGTTCGGCAAATATCTCCAATGCCGCCTGGGCGGTGAGACCTGGCATTTCGGCCATTCGAGGCGCCACCGACCGTTCCATCTGCCGGCTTCGCCGGATGAGCCGTTCGCTGTGTTCAGCCAGGACGGCCATCAGCTCCTCGGCGGCGGACTTACGCTCCGCCTCCAGCCGGGCCTCAAGCTTTTCGATCTCACGCAGGCAGCGCTGGCTGAGTTCGGGCTTGCCTGCAAGCGCTCCGCCTACGGGGGCGCGGAGGCCATCCAGCCTGGCCATGTACACGTCCGCATCGCGAACCGGCTCAAGGGCTCGCCGCAGCTTTGCTCCCTCTTTTTTCCAACGCTTCACTGCGCGTGCTGCGGCCGAGTCCCTGGCCTGTTCCTGCATCCCTTGCTCCATTGCCACGCGCAGGCGCAGCGTGAGACGGCGCAGGGTGTGGACGCGCTTTCGGCTGGGTTTCCGGGCGCATTGTGTAATCAAATCGCGCCATTCCTCAACCTGGCGCTGCCACTCCGGCTGGAGAGACACATCAAGCGGCACTTCGACAGGAAGAGAATTGGAATTCATGGAGAATTAACCTTCCCCTCCTCTATTTTGTACCTACTGGCTCAACGGATGTCATTGAAGTTTCGCGTGAAGAGCCGTTTTGCTGTTGATCCGGCCAATAAGTCTCATGCGCCAGGCGCCCTTCATCCTGAAAGGGAGTTAGGCCCGCGCCAGGTAACTCGGCTCTCCGCAGGAAGCAATCTCTCAGAACCTGATCCTGAGCCCCACCTGGATCTGCCGTTCGCGGTAGAAGTTGGTGGCGTTCACGTTCAGCGGCTGCCCGAAGGCCGTGGTGTCGGCCTTCAGCCCGGTGAGGAAGTTGAGAGTGGGCAAGGCGCCGTCCAGGCTGCCAGACTCGAGATAGTAGCCGGTCGTCTCCAGTTCGGTCACATTCTGGTGATTGAAGAGGTTGAAACTCTCGGCCAGCAGTTCCAGTTGCCGCATCTGCCCCAGGTTGAAGCGCCGGCCCAGGCGCAAATCGGCTTTCCATGTGGACGGGTAGCGGTAGGTGTTGCGGCCCACGTTGTAGACGCGGTTGTCGTTGCCCAGGCCGTACACCCGGTTGTCGCCGCCGGAGCCGTTCATGCCCGGTCCCAGGCCCACGATGGCTCCGTTGGCGGAGTCGAATTCCTTCGCCAGAGAACCTCCGGTGCGCATGGTGTAGGGCAGTCCGCTGCGGAATTGGCCGATCCCCGAGACCATCCAGCCGTTCGCCAACCGGCTGCTGAGCTTCCACGACGGTTCCCAGATCACCATGGCCGTAGCCGCGTGCCGTACATCCAGGTTGCTGGTGCCGTACTCTTTGCCGAGTGCCGCCGGGTCCAGCACGTCGTTGCCCGCCACCTGCGAACTTTCGTTGGGGTTCCAGTCCATGGCGTGCGCGTAGGTGTAATGGGCGTGAAGCGTGAGTCCCCGGCGACCGTAGCGGACGATCTCGAGTGTCGCCGCTTCATAAGTCGAGTTTGCCCGGCTCATAACTTCGGAGATCTGCTGGTAGTCCGGATTGAGCCGCCCCGCGAACCCCGTAGCCGCGGTTGGCGAGGGCCAGGAAGCGTAGAAGGGAACCGTGATCTGCGTTGCCTTGATGGGTCCCAAGCCGGCGCCGTCCACCACTCCGTAGGTGATGGCGCCGGGATTGACCGCAGGGTCGAAGTTGGTGTCGATGGAGACAGGCAGCCGGCGGCCCAGGCTCGCCACGGCGCTGGCGGTCACCAGCAGGCGGCCGGGCAGGGCTTCTTCCAGGGCAGCCACGGCCTGGTGAATCTCGGGGCTGCGGAAGTCGGGTGCAAACTCCACCGCGCCCGGCTTGACCACGCTGGCTGGCTGCCCGTCCAGAACATACGGAAATGGCGGAGCGTCGCCGGTGCCTGTAGGGGAGTTGTAGCCGTCCGTGGGGCGCAGGAAGAAGTTCAAATCGCCGTTGAGCGAGCCGGTATGGGTCAGCGCCGTCTCCAGCGTGGCATTCTGCGTACGCCCGAAGTACATTCCGTAGCCCAGCCGCAGCACCGGCAGATGGCTTTCACCGGTTCCCAGCGCCAGGCTCATGCGCGGACCCCAACTGTTGCCCAGACCGGGCAGCCTTTCCGTCAGCGGAAGTTCCGGGTTCCTGAGCGTCGCGATCGGCGGCGGCAACTGCTCCCGCTCCCAGCGCAGCCCGAAGGAGGCGGCGAGACGCTTGTTCGCCTGCAACTGAACATTGAAATATCCGGCCCAGTCGTTGGTGCTCAGGCGCCAGCCGGCGGGGCCAATGGCCTGCGAGAAATAGGAATAGCAGGGCAAATTGCCGATGCCGCGCAGCGTTCCTCCCGAGTCGCGCCACACCTTGCCCGTCTGATCGCAGTTGTGCAGGTCCTGAAGCTGGCCGCTCATTCCAAACTTCTCGAATGCCAGCGCGTCGGAGACGAAGTTCTCGACGTTGGAGTAGTAGTACGTCCCCGTCCGGTTGCGCAGCAGGTCGATCGCGTCGTCATTGCGGCCGGCATCGAAACCGGCTTTCGCCAGGAGGCGGCCGCGGATCCAGTTCACTGTCTCCTGCCCCTGGTAGAGATGCTCGTCCGGGTAGCTGCCCGCCCCGAAGCGCGAGGGGTTGCCGATGGTGAAACCGTACCGCGCGTCCACTACCACCTGCGGCAACTGTCCCCACGCATTCCCGGCCAGAAACTTCTGTTCGAAAGCTGAAGGCGTCTCGACCCGCGCTTGCTCGATGGTGCGCCCCGCCGAGGCCTGGGTTACGGCCAGCAGGTTGGGAGTCAGAAAGGCTTCCCAGCGGCCCAGCAGCCACTCCTCGCTGGCCCGGCTGGACCCGAAACTGTGGTTCCCGTATGTTTCCGAAACCCGAGTCAGCCCTCCCCCCGGCGAGTTCCACCGCGCACCCGTGCCCTCCAGCGTAAAGCGATGCCGCTCCGCCGCCTCCCAGTCGAGCCGTCCAAAGGCGGTCCACTGCGTAGCCGTGCGCGCCGCCGGACCGAGCAGCCCGTCCAACGTCTCCAGCATGGGCGCATAGGCCGCCAGTCCCCCGCCCACCGGGTTCGTGCTGCTCAGCCCCAGCCGTGCGCCTAACACCTGCATCTGGTCGTTTGAGGGCTGGGCAAAGAACTCGTCCGGCGTCTTGACCGCGGCTAGCCCCGGATCGTTGCGCTGGTAGCTGTCCACAGCAGCGAACCAGAACAGCTTGTCGCGGCGGTTGCGGCTGCCCAGCCCGAGGCCCCAGGTGGTTTCGTGGTCCGGGGGGGTATAGGGCTCGGCCGCAAACGTCGGCGTGGTGGTCGCCGTGGCCGGCGCGGTCTCCTTCACCCACTGGGTAAAGGGATTCTGCGCGCCCCAGGCGCTCTGGCGGTCATAGAGGAAGCCCTGCCCGTGCAGGCTGTCGGTTCCGCGCTGGGTTTCGACGTTCATGCGTCCTCCGGATCCCCTGGACGCTTCCGACTGAACGTTGCCGGCCGCCATTTGCACCTCGCGGATCGCCGCCTCGCTTACCGCGGCTCCGTGCGCCCCGGCCCACGCCTGCGCCATTCCTGCCGGTTCCTGCCCGTCCTGCCCCAGCGGTCCCTGCCCGGCCGAATCCTGCCCCGATCCGCCCGTCGAGCGAAATGCCAGGCCCTTGCCCATTCCATCGATCGCAATTTCGGTTGGCTGGCCAGCGTCCCGCAGCGAAATCTGGCCCTGACCTCCTGCGGCCGTTGCGGAGGTGGCCGTATTGTCCAGCACAAAATCCTGCCAGCGCCGCCCGCTCACCGGCAGGGCCTGCAACTCGGTTGCGCTCACTTTGGCAGTGACTGCCGGGGACACTGGGTCGCCCTCGCGCGAGACCGCCAGGACAGGCCTGCGCTCCGCCTGCATTTGCCGCAGGGCCGCTTGCGCTGCCTGAACCGCCGCTTCTGCCAGGGCGGCGCCGCAGCCCCCGACCAGAGCCTGGTTCAGCCTGCCCGCCCCGGCCGCACTCGGTTCCCCTTCAGTGGTTTCGCAGGCTGTGGAAATGCCTGGCTTTGGAACTGGGCACGGCTTTAGCCGTGCCGTAAGTGCAGTAGAAAGAACCGGGCCTTTAGGCCCTGCCGCGCACTGCCTTGGGGTTTCGTCGTGTATTTGACCTTTTTCCGCGGCCTGCAAGCCCGGAGATGGTGCAGAATTTCGCAGATTTCGCCCGGCGAGAGCCAGCCTTTGCAACGGCTCGGTGAAGAGCGTGACGTTCACTAGGGGAGTCGTGGCTGCTGGCATTCCCCCAAGCACATCGACCAACCGTCGTCCGGCCAAGGGCAGCGCGCGCAGCGGTTCAGCCGCCAGCATAACGTCCAACAAGGGAGTCGAGACCGCCGGCATCCCCCCGAGAACGTCGACTACCCGCCACCCGGCCATGGGTAGCACCCGCAAGGAATCGGCCGCCCAACCTGCGCTGCTCGCCGGCGCAGACACCAGCTCGATCTCCGATCGCGTGAGGCTGGCCCGCTTCGCCTCGAGTAGATTCGCTTCGACCAGAGCCGCCCACTTGGGGCTCGCGGCCAGCGGCTCAAACTCCATCGCCGCCCGTACTCGCGCCTCGTGGCCGCCGTCCACGACGATGTCCGCCACTTGGCCGCGTTCCAGTTGCGGAGTTTCGGCCTCCAGGGTGTACGAGCCCGGCTCCAGTCCGTCGAAGCGGTACATTCCGCTTTTGGTTGTCGTGGTGCGCGCTTCCGCCCCTGTGACCTGGTTGCGCACAACCACTGTCGCGCCGTCTATCGGCCTGGAGTGCAGATCAGTGAGCCGCCCGCTCAGTGAACCGGCAGAGCCGCTTTGGATGGATGGAATTGGAGACGATTGGGCTCGGACCGATTGGGCAAACATCAGCGTCCCCGCGCCCGTCAGGAGCACGGCCAACGTCAGCGGTTTCGTCCAACTCCGCCCTCCGCCTGCCATCGAGACCCCTGCTCGCGGCAGATCCTGGGAAAAGTTACCTCTCGCTACAATTTCAGCCCGCTCTTGAGGCGGGTCGGGATGGGGCTGCGCAGGCCGGGCCTCGGAGACGGAATTCTCCCGTTTTCTCCCGCCCCTGTTGTCCCAAAAGTGAACTTGCAAGCGATTCTATGCCTGATTGAGTAAACTGAAAAGACGGCATCTATAATTCGGGATCGATGGCGCGCCCTGGTCGTACTGACTACGGGCAACTGACTCCTGACAACTGGTTCCCCTATGTTCATCGATCAAGCAAAAATCAAGGTCAAGGCCGGCGACGGCGGCAACGGCTGCATGGCCTTCCGGCGGGAGAAGTTCGTTCCCCGCGGCGGTCCCTCGGGCGGCGACGGCGGCCGCGGCGGAGACGTCATCATGGTCAGCTCGCAGCGCCACAACACGCTGATCCACTTCCGCTACAACCCGGAGCACAAGGCGCAGCGCGGCGAGCACGGCATGGGCTCCAACTGCACCGGCCTCGACGGCAACTCGATTATCCTGCAAGTGCCTGTGGGCACATCGCTTTACGACCAGCTAACCGGCGAGCTGATTCACGATTTTCAGGAGCCCGACGAGCAGGTCATCATCGCCAAGGGCGGTCGCGGCGGGCGCGGCAACCAGCACTTCGCCACTCCCGTCCACCAGGCTCCGCGCGAGCACGAACTGGGCCGCCCCGGCGAGGAGCGTCTCTATCGGCTGGAATTGAAGCTGCTGGCCGACGTCGGCCTGGTCGGCTACCCCAATGCCGGCAAATCCACGCTCATCTCCCGCATCTCCGCCGCCAAGCCCAAGATCGCCGACTACCCGTTCACCACTCTTGAGCCCAACCTGGGTGTGGTCACCGTGGGCGAGGAGCCGGATCAGGAGTCCTTTGTGGTCGCCGACATGCCCGGCCTGATTGAAGGCGCGCACCTCGGCTCCGGCCTGGGTGTCCAGTTCCTGCGCCACATTGAGCGCACCCGCCTGCTAGTTCACCTGGTTGACGTGTCGGACGCATCAGGACGGCCCGATCCGGTTGAAGACTTCAAGGTCATCAACAAGGAGTTGGCCAGCTTCTCCGTGACCACTGCGGAGCAGCCCATGGACGACAACCCGGTAGCTCGGGTGGAATACCCCCTGGCCGAGAAGACGATGATTGTCGTCGCCACCAAGATCGATTCCGCCAACCCCGACAAGTTGAAGAAGCTGGCGGCTCATGCCAAGCGCAGGAAGCTGGAGTTCCATGCCGTCTCCGCCGTGACGGGCCAGGGCATTGACGAGTTGAAATGGTCCTTGGCGCGGCATCTGCGGCCGGTGGAGAGTGCGGAAAACGAAAGTTTTCAACCGGCGTCGGCTTTCCGGGAGCGAAAGAGCTAGAGACCGAGAACGGTCTTGAAGAAGACCGCCGGCGAAACGCTGAATCGCCGGCTGAGCCGCGCGATGTGGTCGCGGTTCAGCTGCCGCTTGCCGGAAAGAATCAGCGATACTGTGCTTTCGCTTCCCAACTCCGGGGCGATGTCGCGCTGCGACAGCCCATTCCGATCCAGCAGATAACGCAGCACGTCAGCAGGCTCGGCCTGCGGCACCGGGTAGCGCTCGGACTCATAGCGCTCGACCAGAAGAGTCATCAATTCGATGGCCGCTTCGTTCTCCGGCGTGGGCTCGGCCTTAGCCGTCAGTTCAAACAGCGCCTGGGTGTATTCCGCGAGTTCTTCGTCCGAGTGAATCAGTCGAGGCGCACCCCGCCGGATCATCTCGGTCGGATTTGCAAGCGCTGCGCTCATCGTTTCAACCCCTTGTCCCAGTTCGCCCGATTATCGTACTGCCCGTGCGTCAGAAAGGACCGGATGTAGATGTGGCCTTCTGTAGTCCGGCCTTCCTTTCCACGTGAATAGTGAATGATCGTGACCAGCCGGTAGCGGTTCTGGCGGATGTTGAAGATCACGTATCCATCTACATTGTCCGCATCCGCGAAGACCTGCCGGACATCCATGAAGTTCCGCCACCGTGCTTCAACGGCGATTCGGTACCAGGCCCGAATCTCCCTGGCTGCTTCCTGATGCTGTTCTTCGGCCTCAACCAGATGCTTGCGTGTGACAACGTGCATGGTGATCTTTCAAGACGTTCTTCCGCAGGAAGTGACGCCGCATTCTCAAGATACTTTGCAAAATGAAAAGTTGTCAAGGAAAATTTTCATTTTGCAAAGTACCTTACGGCTTGGCTCCTGTGGTGAGGACCAAAATGAGGGCCGGCTCTTGAGCCCCCTCTACACCATCGCCCGTTCCTTCACCGCCAGGTACTGGTTCAGCACCGTCGAGGTCAGGGCCTCGGGAGTGAGGTCGAGTGTCAGCGCGCCCTGTTCGTGCAGGCGGGCCAGCAGCAGTTCGCGTCGGCCGGCCATTTCCTGCGCGGCCGCGGCGCGGAACATCTGCTCCACATTCTTCGGCCGGGCTTGGGCAATGAACTCCACTTCCGGTTGGGCCATGGCGACGAACAGAAGCACATGGCGTCGCAGCAGTTGCAGCGCGCCATCGATAACTTCGGGGCGCATGGCGGTTTCGGCCAGGTCGGTAACCCACAAAATCAAGGAGCGCCGCGGCTGCAGCCGGTTCAAAACAGCTGTAGCCCGCAGATGGTTTGCTTCGCCGGCCTCGGCACGCACCTGGGCCAGCGACTCGATGAGTTGGCGCAGGTGCGACGCACCTCGGCCGGGCAAAAGCTGCTGCTGGATGCCCTGGCCATAAGCCAGCAGACCCACCTTGTCGCCGGAATAGAGGGCCAGTTGCGCAAGCGCCACGGCCGTTGTGCAGGCGTGGTCGAGCTTGGTGCTGGGCGCAGGGCCGCACTCTCTTGGGCTTTGTGCCATCGCCACGCGCGCCCGCATCAGGCGGCCGCAGTCCAGCACGATCCAGACCGGCTGGCTGCGCTCGGACTGGTACTGGCGTGTAATAGGGCTGCCGCGCCGCGCCGTGGCTGTCCAGCAGATGTCGCGCAGGTCGTCGCCTTCGCGGTACTCGCGGAGGCTCTCGAAGTCGCGTCCCAGTCCCCTTTGATGCGCCTGGCGCAATTGCAGGTCGATCTGCCGGCTGCGGGCCAGGAAAATCTGCTGCTCCTCGCCGGTGCGCAGCGCCGGGTAAACACGCACGGTCTGCGTGAGCGGAGCTTTTGCCCAGCGCTCGGTGAGTCCCAGGGGCGACCGGTAACGAACGTAGAGCCAGCCCGTGTCCCAGTCGCCGCGTTCCTTGGGTTCCACGCGGTAGCGCAGCGAGGCAGACACGCGGGGAAACGCGGTCAGCCGGTGCGTCGCCGGCTCCTCGACCAGCGCCGGTGGCAGATCGTCCACCAGGCGGCAATCGACAATGGTCCGGCCACGGTTCTCGATGGTCAACTCGATTTCGGTTTCGCTGTCGAGGGCCGGAGCGTTGGACCAGGAGCGCCCGGCAACCAGTTCTCCGGCCGCGGGCAGGCGCAGGCCGTCCAAGAGAGCCGCCAGCAATACCAGAACGTCCCAGGCTAGCATCGCGTAGGCTAGGCGCCCGTCCCAAAGTCCGGGAATGAGCCACACGAAGCCCACCGTCAGCAAACCGATAGCCCGCGGCGTCAGGCCGAAGCCCCAGCGCCGCCGCCGCTCACAAACGGCGCTGACCGGACCGGGATGGAGGGAGGGAGCGATCATTGCCGTGGAACCGGCACGGCGGCGATTACGTCGGCGAGCACGCGGTCGGCGTCGAAGCCCTCCAGTTCAGCCTCGGGCTTGAGCATGACGCGATGCCGCAGCACCGGCTGCACGGCGCGCTTCACGTCGTCGGGAACCAGGTAGTCGCGCCCGTCGAAGGCAGCCGCAGCCTGGGCCACGCGCATCACGCTCAGGGCGGCTCTTGGGCTTGCGCCCAGCAGCAGCGTGGGCCACTCGCGGGTGCGGCGCGCCAGCGACAGGATGTAGTTGTAAAGTTCCGGCTCGATGCGGATGGCCCGCACTTCGGCGCAGGCTGCGGCCAGCAAGCCTTCGGGAATCGGTGCAATCGAGGCGTCTTCGAGCAGCCCCGCGCCCGAGCCCGCGTGGTGCCTCTCCAGAATCTGCAGTTCTTCCTGCTCGGTGGGATAGGCCACGCGAATCTTCAGCAGAAACCTGTCCAGTTGCGCCTCGGGCAAGGGGTACGTGCCCTCGAAATCCACCGGGTTCTGCGTGGCGAAGACGGTGAACCAGCCGGGCAGCGGGCGACGCTGGCCGTCCGAGGTTACCTGCCGCTCCTCCATACATTCCAGAAGCGCGGCCTGGGTGCGGGGCGGCATGCGATTGATCTCGTCCACCAGCAGCAGGTCAGTGAATACGGGGCCGGCGTGGAAGGCAAAGGTCTCGGACCCGGGGCGCAGGATAGTGGTGCCCAGAATGTCGGCGGGCATCAGGTCGGGCGTGGCCTGCACGCGCTGGAAGCCGAGGCCGAGCAGCCGGCCAAGGGCTTTGACGATCAGAGTTTTCGCGATGCCCGGCACGCCTTCCAGCAGCGCATGGCCCTGGCAGAGAACGGCGATCAGAACCTCCTCGATCGCCTCGCCCTGCCCGGCGATCACTCGGCCGAGCTCGCGCCGCGAGTGAGCGATAAGCTGGCTGGTGGCGCGCAGTTGCTCCGGGGTCTCTGCGTTTTGGTTTGCATCTTGCGTAAGGCCTTGATTGACTTCCTGGCTCATGAAGCCCTTTCCCTCGGTTTCAGAATCGTTGTTTTCAAAGTGTGCTCCCTGGCTGTCCCACCTGGCTGCCCAGTTTGGCCGCGTCTTTCAGCTCTTGGTAGTGCCCATGGAGTGCTTGGATCAGTTTGAGCGCCTGGCGGGGGTTGGCCAACTCGTCCCGCGCGGCTTCTTCGCAGGCGGTCAGGTCGGCTTCCAGGCTGGCGTCGGCCTGGGGAAAGCGCCGGCGAATGACCGCGGCCAGTTCTTCCGCGCCCAATTTGCTTGCCCTTTGTCCGCAGAGCCGCAAGCTGTGGCGGCGAAACCTCTCCCAGGCAATGGCCACCGTGGTGGATGCAGCCCCGGCGTTGCTATAGAGCGATCCCAGCGCATCAAGAAACTCGATGGGCGTGGCCCGCGCCGGCGGGGGAAGGTCGCGCACCGGCCCGCTGCGCCGGCTGAAGCTGGCCACCACCAGCAGTCCCAGCGCCGGCAGGCCGAACCAAAGCAGGGTGAGCGACGGCCCGGAGGCGTAGCTCCACTCCGAGCGAATCTCCCCGTGCAGCGACTCGTCCCAGTAGAAATGCCGCCCCTGGCGCGGTCCCAGCGAATTCAGCAGCAGATCAAGATTGTGGGCGCGGCTCAGCGAGCCATTTTCGAGCGGCGTCGAACTGGCCCACCAGACGATGTGCCCCTTGCCCCAGTCGTATTCCACTACCGCCGGATTGTTGGCGCACCCGTACTGCACGCGCTGCACCGGGTTGCCCACCTGCCAGGTGGCTTCCGGGACCATCCACACTTCGCCCGATCCCGACAGCGCGTCCAGCCCCTCGGGGTCCAGCTTGCAGGCGGCAAAGTTGAACTCCTTGGGCGTGTCGCTGGATTCGCCGGGCAGGATGAACCCGCCCCAGAATCCGGTGGAAAGCACGCGGCCGCCGCGCTCGACGATCTGGCGAACTGCCTTGATGTCGTCCGGCTCGCGGGAAAACGGCTGTGCGAGAATCACCACTGTCTCCGGACCCGCCGTCGCGGCCAACTCGCTCAACGGCCGCTCCCATCGTTCCAGCGGGTAGCCGGAACGGAGCAGCGTTTCATAGGCGGCTCGTGCGCCGTGCTGGCCCGCCAGGTAGGTCGAGGGAACCGGATTGTCGTTGTTGTTGGCGTTGGGCAGCATGAAACCGGTCGCTACGGCGAGTGCCACCGCGATGCCCAGGCACCACAGCAGCAAGCGGCGGTCCTTCGCGTCGAGCGAGGAGAAAAGCTTCATCGCGCACCGCCCGTTGGAACCCCAGCGCCGACCTGTCCCCCGCCCGCTGCCCCGTTGCCCGAGATCAGCTCCGCCGCCAGCTCTTCGGCTTTCTGGTAGTCGCTCTCGCCTGCCGCCCGGCCGCCGTACCAGGTGCGCTCAAAGTTGCCGGTGAGCGTGGCCAGCCCGGCGCGGCGCGGGTCTTCGGGAGCAACCAGCGCCAGGTACTCGCGCGGCGTGCGCGCCCGGTCAGCCGGCCACAGCCGTCTCGATTCCAGGCGCGAAATCGCCGCCCAGTAGGCGAAGTGGATCGCCTCCCGCCACGCGCCCGCCGCGGCTGCCTGGCGCGCGTCCTTGAGCCACAGTTGCCAGTCGCGCGCCGATGCGGCTCCGTTCCCCGGCGCATCGCTTTCCGGCACCAGCCGGATGCGCCAGCGCCGCTCCAGTTGCAACAGCGCCCACACCAGCCCCACGCAAACCGTCAGGATGAAGCCGCCCACGATCACCCGGCCCACCCACGCCGAATGAGCCTGGAGCTTTTGCGCGCTTTCCATGAGCCGGTTGAGCCAGTTGCCCAGCTTTTCAAGAGCCGAGTCGCGCGCTGTGGGAGACCTCAGGTTGCGAAAGTCGCGCCCGGCCAGCACCTGCTTCATGGCGTCGCGCTCCTCGGCGTGGCTGGCCGCGGCCTCGGGCTGGGCGGCCGCGGTTTCGGACATGGGGTCTGCGGCGCTGTCGGCCTGGGCCAGATCCTGGGTCAGACGCGCGCCGGCCGCCTGCAACAGTTGGCTGGTCGTGGGCCGCGGAGGTCGTACGGCGGCTTCCGCGCTGGGCTTGTGCGCGCCGGACCCAGGCTTGCCGTGGGTCTCGTCCTCGGTTTCGTCCGCGTCCTGGGCTTTTGAGAGCAGCACCCGCAGCCAGCCGTAGCGCACCAGCCGCCGCTCTGCATTGGGGGCGCTATTGAGGGGGACGCGGTCGTCCTGCCCCACCAGCGCGGGATCGCAGGTCTTCATGTCTCGCGCCTTGGCGCAGGCCTCCACCACGGTGCCCAGGTCGAGCAAATGTGTGCGGTACTCCTCAAGCGAGGCCTCGCGCCAGTGCCCCGCAGATTGAACGACAGCGGGTGCGGGAGCCTGGCCTCGAATCGGCGATGCCGCCAGAAGCAGCATCGGAACAGCGGCGCACGGCAAGAACGTCCTTGTCCAGCCTTCAAATTCCTTCATCCGGAAAGCCCGTGTCACGCCTGGGCCTCCTCTGGCGCGACAGCCGCGGCCGGATTCTCGCTGGCGGGGGAATTGACGGGCAGGCTCAGTCCCGTCAATTCCATCATCCTTTCGATGTCATAGCCTTCGCGGCGCATGCGCTGATCATAGTAGAAGAGGGCGAGGGCGATGGGGAAAATGGGGCCGATCATCACGGCTCCTCGCCTTCCGGTGGCGCGGATTCTTGAGCCTGCCCCTTCCCGGGTTGCGTCTCCTCAGGAATCGACAGCGGCCACGGCGCGGACGCCGGTTCCGGTTTGGCCTCGGCTTCCATTCCCGCTTGCTGCATCAGCCATTCAATGTCGAAGCCTTCCTGGCGGATGCGCTGGTCGTAGTAAAAAAGCAGAAGCGCGATGACATACACCGGCCGCGTGAGCGCCTGCACCGCAAAGAAGGCGCCCATCAGGATGAACAGGATGACCATGCCCGCCAGGTCCTGGTGTTGCGGGGTGTTGGCGCCGGGAATCAATTCGACCACGATCATCAGTGGTACCGTGAGCGCCATCGTCAGCAGTTGGCCCAGTACCGTTCCCAGCAGCCACAGCACAAAGAGCCGTCCGCGCGTGCCCTTGCTCAGCCGGTAGCCACGCTTGAGCGCCGCCCAGGCGCCTGTCTGCTCCACCACGCAGACGGGAAACGCCAGCCAAAGCCGCGCCAGCGCCAGCAGGAACCAGATGCTGAAGCCCACGCTGCCGCCAATCGCCACAGCGCCAAGCAGGGTGTCGGAGGCGCCCAGCCCAAGTGCGGCTGCGATAGTCGTGAGCAGCAGAGCCCCGCCAAACACAAGCAGCGGCGCAACTACGGCGAAGAGTCCTTGGAGAACATAGAGCCAGAGATAACGCCAGCCTTGCTTCCATGTGTCCTTGTAGGCGGCGCGGATGGCGATTTTCTCGTCCCGGCAGGCGCGTGCCGCCGCATGGTTCAGCGCAGCGGTGCCCAGCGCGGATACGGCGACGCAAATCGGCAACGCCAGCAGCAGGATCCCGGCAAAAATCAGCCACACAAGAACCTGCGCCGCGCGCGGCGGAATGGAACTGGCCGCGCCGGAACCTACCCAGGCAAAGAAGAGAAACAGCGCGGAGGCAAAGGCCAGCAGCACTCCCGCGGGCAGGACCGCAATGCCGAAAAAGACCAGGAACCGGGCGCGGTAGAACGCGAGCGTCCGGTCCAGAATCTCGCCCAGATTTCGCGGGCGCAGCGGCTCATTCATGCACGCTCCCGGTTTCGCTCGGAGGCTCCGGGGTTGGGTCAGCTATGGGCCGGGGTTCGCTTTGGGCAGGCAACCCGGGCAGCGTCTCCGTCGGCGTCAGTCCTGCGGCCTGCATCATCCACTCGATGTCGTACCCTTCCTTGCGGATGCGCTGGTCGTAGTAGAAGAGGGTGATGCCGGTGGCGTAAATGGGTCCCAGGAAGGTGTTGGTGAAGAAGGCGATAATCTGCGAAATCGCCTGCGCCACAGGCCCCAGTTGGCCGTGATGTTTGTACGCCAGGACGAATAGGAAGAACTGGCTTATTCCCACCAGGCCCAGTTCGATGACCAGAACCAGCAAGCCCAGCATGAAAATGCGGCCGCGCGATCCTTTGCTGAGTTCAACGCTGCGGCGGATGGCTTGGCGGGCTTTCAGGTTTTCCACCACGCAGGCCGGTACGGCGAGAGAATAGCGCAGAGCCATCAGAACGGCGTAGACAATCCAGGGAACGATCAGAAGCACGAAGACGACTGCCACGATGCCGAACGTCGCCAACGCCTGCGGGCTTGCCGCGCCGGCTTGTGCCGTGAAGATTCCCGGAACCAAAGCGACAGCGATACCCGCGGCGACTGAAACCAGCAGCAACGGAGCCCAGATGATGAAGGCGACGATGGTCATCAGCCAGAGGTAACGGCCCAGGCGCGGCAGCGTGCCTGTGTACGCCGCGCGGATAGTGGCCGGTTCGCCCAGGTGAACCCAGGCTACGGCGCGGTTGATGGCTGCCATCGCCGCTCCGGCGAAGAGAAAAACTAGCAGCGCCTTTACCAGAAAAGCGGCCACCAGAAGTACCTGGAGACCAACATTGGTATGCATTCCGTGCAGCCACGATGTCAGCCCGATCTGCGCCAGGTTCAGCACCATCACTACGCCGGCATACGCGGCAAAGATGCCCGCGAACAACAGAAAATTCGTCCGGTAGAGCTGGGCCGTGCGGTCCAGAATTTCGCCGAGCGTGAGTGGACGGAGATTGCTTTCCATGCAGAGTTCCTTTGAAGTAGGGTGTGCGCCGTTGCAGGGATGCTAGCACAGGAGGAAATAACTTCGCCGTGCGCAACGTGAAACGATCTTGCTGGCGGGAGTTACCAGGGAGCCGGTCTGAATTCCAACGGAGCAACACTCTACCCCTGCTCGGGGTAAGGTAAACTGGTGTCCCGCGCAATGGACAAATCCCGCGTCTCCGTGAACGATCTGGCCAAGGCCTGCGCCCACTCCGCCGATGCGGCCGAATGGGAGGAGTTTCTGCGCCGCTCGGCGCCGCTGGCTTCGCTGGTCGCGATGCGGGTTTGCCGCGTGTGGACCAGCAGTTCATCGCAAGCCGTGGTGGACGATATCGTGCAGGAGATCTTCCTCAAACTCTGCGAGCAGGAGCGCCGCATTCTGAGGGAATTCGAGCCGCGCGGCGAAGACTCGTTTCTCGGCCTGCTGCGCCTCATCTCCGCCTCGGTGGCCAACGACTATTTTCGCCGCAAGTCCTCGGCCAAAAGGGGCGGAAGAGTGGTAACATCCACGCTCGACGGCGATCTGCCCGCCGGCAACGCGGATCAGACCCGGGCGGCTGCTGCGATGCACCGCGCCGTGCTGCTGGCGGAACTGGACCAACGGCTGCGCGCGGCACCGGAAACGATCGGAGAGCGCGACCGTTCCATCTTCTGGCTCTACTACCGGCACGGCCTTACGGCGGAAGAGATTGCCCGCCTGCCCGATGCCGGCCTCACGGCCAAGGGCGTTGAGAGTGCATTGCGCCGCGCTACGCTCTGGCTGCGGGAACAGATTGGGGGTCCAGCCCCGGCAGGCTAGCTGGAAACCCCAAGATGCAGAAACAATTCCCGGAAAGGAATTTCACTCGCAAATGCGATAGATATAGAGTGCCGACAAGATGAAGGATGATCTAAACCCGAACCCGCCGGCCGGCCCCGCAGAACCCCTTGAAGACCCTCTTCAGAGGGCGTTCGAGGAGTTGCTGACGGGGCTGTCGCCCGCCGATCAGCTGTCGCTCCCTGTCGCAGACACACCCGGCTCCTGTCCGGTGCCGGCTGAATGGATTCGGCTGGCAAGCGGCGGAGCGCTTCCGGCGGAATTGGACGAACTGCTGGCCCACGCAGCCGGTTGCGACACTTGTGCAGAGCGCCTGCGCGAGAGCCTGAGCCTGTTCTCCGCGCCGGCCTCAGCACAGGAGACCGCTGACGCTACGGAACTGGCCTCGACCACACCGTTCTGGCAGCGCCGGATGGCCGTTGAGTTGGCTCGCACACCAGTGAAACTCACGCGCGGCCGAGCAGCAAGGATCTATCTTTGGACCGGAGCGGGCCTGGCGGCGTCGCTGGCCTTGGTAGGGCTCACCCTTTGGTGGCAGCAAATTCACACTCCTGAGCGGCTGCTGGCCGAGGCTTATACCCACTCCCGCAGCTTCGACCTGCGCATGCCCGAAGCCGGATTTGCCGAAGTTTCTCCGCAATCTCACCTGCGCGGCGGCTCATCCGGACGTGAATCTTCCAAACTGCTGGATGCCCGCACCCGCATCGAACGCCAGCTTGAAAACGCCCCCGACGATCCTCACTGGCTCCAGTTGGAGGCCCGGGCCGACATCCTGGAAGAAAAATTCGACCCAGCAATCGACATTCTTGACCGCCTGCTGGCCGCCGGGCCGGTCACGCCGGGCTTGCTGGTGGACGATGCCAGCGCCTACTTCCAGCGCGGGATTGCCGCCAACAGCGAGAACGATCGCGCCACGGCTCTGGACGATCTGCGCCGCGCCGACGAACTGGCTCCCGGCGACCCGGTGGTGCTGTTCAACGAAGCTATCGCCATGGAGGATCGCGGCCAGGTGATGAACGCCGTCGAGACCTGGAACCGCTACTTGCGCTTCGAGCGCGATCCCCGCTGGCTGACCGAAGGCCGCAACCGTTTGCAGGCCCTGGAGCAGAAGCTGAACCAGTTGAAGACCCACGCCGGCCGTATGGAGCAGCATCTGGCCTCGCCCCAGGCCATGCGCGACCTGGCTGCGGGACTGGATTCCGGCAACGCTGACCTGGCCGGTCTTGACGAGGAATTCTCCAGCACCCTGCTGCCTCGCCTGCTCGACGCCGGCTTTCCGGTCACCGTGGACCGGTCCCGCGGCTCGCCATGCGGTGAAAGCTGCCGGTCCGCCCGCACCTTGCTTCATTCCCTTGCCGCTTCCCTTGAACGTAACCATCAGGACCCTTGGCTCACCCGGCTTCTCCCGGCTGAGTCCGCTTCCCCGAGCGGTGATTTCCTTCAGGCCGCTCACGCCCTGAGTCAGGCGATTGGCCGGGACGTGTCCGGCGACTATGCAAACGGGAAAACCTGGGCGATCAATGCCCGCCAGCTCTTTCGCCGCCTGGGGAACGCCGCGGGAGAAGACCGGGCCACGGTCGAGCAGGCTTACGCGCTCCAGGTCCTTTCCGACCTTTCCGGCTGCTATCGGGTGGCTCACCCGCTGCTCGGGCGCGATCCGCAGTTTGCCTGGATTCAGATTCACGCCCTTACGGAAGACAGTCAGTGCGATCCCGCTCCGGGAACCAGCGCGGAGAACAATCCGGCGTTTCAGCGCGTGATGAGTCAGGCACAGGACCGGCACTATACCCTTCTGGAACTGCGGGCCAGGAACCTGCTGGGCGCGGCGGCTGTCGACAGTGGAGACGTGGAGAGTACGTGGCGGATCTATCTGGCAACAGTCCACAGGTTCTTGAGCGGCGACTATCCCGCCGTGCGGCTCTACGCAACCCTCTCCGGATTGGAGGAGGTAGAGGAGTCCACCCCCAGAGTCCAACTCGCACTGCTGCTCCAAAGAGAGGCGCTTGGAGCTCTTGAGCTGTCGCAAAACCGGGAGCTGATTCCGCCCGAGAGGCTTCACTTGGCTGCGGTTTCGATTCGCGCCGGCGCCCTTCCCGCGGCTCAGGAGCAGATGCGGCTGGCACAGGGCGAGTTGACGGCTAACGGCGGCGGGAAGTCCATTCGCGGCTTTCTGGCTGAGAACGAATTGAACATGACCAGCCTGTATCTCGATCGCGGAGACTTGACCGCCGCGGCAAAGACGCTGGATGCGGCATCCGGTCACATCGCGGGTGAGAACAACTCCTATCACCGCCGGGATTATGCGCTGGGCCGCGGGCGGCTGGAACTGGCCATGGGGCATCCTCAAACCGCCGAAACTCTGCTGCGGGAAGCGCTTCTCGAGGAAGAACGCCTGAGCGGCAAGGGCGGCCTCGAGAATATTACTATGGCGCAGCAGGATCGGGACCTGTATGCCGTTCTGGCTGGTGTCTGGCTGGCTGAGGGCCGGTCGGACGAAGAAACCCTGGCGCTTTGGGAACGGTACCGGCTTAGAATTCTCGGCAAAACGGTTCCCGCGTGCCCGGACAAGGGGCTCAACTGCCTCAAGCCGGCACTGACCGGTGCTCTTGGGCGCCTTCGGCAAGACCAGGTTCTAGGGCAAATTGTTTTGTCGGACCGCGTGCTCCTTTACCGTGCAACGCAGCAGGGGGTGGCCTGGACTTCTGTTCCCATCTGCAAGGAAGACCTGCAGGTGGCCGCCACGGCCCTGGAGCGTGCCGCCAGTTCGCCCGCGACTTCGCAGAACTCCGTCGATTGGGCGGCGCGGCGGGTGGGCGGAATCCTGTTAGGCGGTCTGCGCGACTCCGGGGAGGGAACCGCCCAGTTGCTGCTGGAACCCGACCCCCTGCTGGGCAATCTGCCTTGGCCGGCCGTCGAAACCTCCAGCGGAGCGATCGGCTTGCGCTTCGATCTCGAAGAGACCCCGTCCCTGCTTCTCGAAGCGCAGACTAACCGGATCCCGTCCAGCGCTTCAGCATCCCGTGCGCCGTTGTTCGCCGCCAGTGCTCCCCTGGTCGTCGGCGCGTCCTTCAATTCAGGCCGGAATATCCCCCTGCCAGAGGTCCTGGATGAGGCCAAAGCGGTTGCCCGTTTCGGACGCAATCCCTACCTGTTGCTGGCGGGTCAGGCCACAGAGCCCCAGGTTGCGGCCCGGTTGGCTACGGCCACGGCCTTTCATTTTGCCGGCCACGCTACCCAGCAGGATGGCGCCACCAGGCTGCTGCTTGCCCCTGCCGCCACGGGCGCCGCCGGAGCAATTGGAGACGCCCCGTTCCTTGATAGCGACCTGTTGCGCAAGCATCCCCCCCGCGCCGTCCGCCTGGCTGTTTTCTCCTCCTGCGCCAGCGGAAAAAGGGAAGAGGGCTGGAATCACGGCATGGGTGACATTGTGGACACCCTGGCCTCTCTCGGCGTGCCGCAGGTGGTAGCCACCCGCTGGCAAATCGATTCCGCCTCCGCCGTCCCCATGATGGACGCGTTTTATGGCGGCCTGGCCAATGGGTTCAATGTTCCCCGCGCCCTGACCCGTGCGCGGCAATCTCTCGTGCGCAATCCGCGCTACCGCCATCCCTACTATTGGGCGGCCTACTACGCCTCCGGCACGGGGAACGCAGACCTGAGTCGAGTCTTCCAGCCTGCCAGGTAAGGCCGCCAGCTCAAGCGAGCCGGGGCTAACTCCGCCAGCTCCGCTAACTCCGCCAGCTCCGCTTCCCTTAAGCAAACTGCCCCAGGTTGAATCCGAGCGCATAAGTTTCCCCGTGGCCGAGCAGTTCCTCCCAGGTCACCTCGCGCCGCTGGTACGCGGCCATGCGGCCCAACATGCAACTCAGGGCCGTTTCGACTCCCGCGGCAATCTGGTTGTGAACGTGTCCCGAGGTAATGCTGTCGATGAACGTGCGCTCCTTGTCGCGGTCGGCAAAGGCGAGATTGTCGGTGAATGCGCCGTTGGCCGCGAATTTCCCGCTGCCCGGTGCGGTTGCGGTTGAATCCTGCCACGCCCAGGCCGCTGCCCCGACGATCTGCACCGGCCCCGCGTAAGGAACGGTGGCCAGGCCGCTGGCCCCAAACAGCTTCAAACCGGCGTCGAAACCGCCATAGTCGCCAAACTGCGTCGAGGAGAACGAAAGGTGAATGTCGCCGGGATAGGTGAAATCCACCTGGTAGTTGTCCCAGCAATCGCCGAAGTGGGTCAGAATGTTCCGTCCTCCGGTCGCGGTCGCCTTCAGCGGACGCGCGCCGAGAATCCAGTTGCACAGATCGATGATGTGGATGTTCTGCTCGACCAGGATGTCGCCCGATAGTGCGCGATCCCAGAGCCAGTTGCGCAGTCGGTACTCGTCCGCGCCCTCGCCGGCGTGCGTCTTCTCCGTCGAGGCCGGCGCGTTGTAGTTTGCGGTCACGGTGGCGATCTTGCCCAGTGCGCCCGCCTTGATCTTCTCCGCGATGGCGGCGATCGGCGGCGCGTTGCGGCATTGGAATCCCACATCGACGCTTTGCCCTGGCTTCACGCGCTTGGCAATTTCCAGCGCCTGCTGCGCCTGGCGAACGTCAATGCCCACCGGCTTTTCGCAGTAGACGTGCTTGCCTGCGGCGACGGCGGCGCCCAGGTGCTCTACGTGGAAGAACGGCGGCGTGGAAATCTGAATCAGGTCCACGTCCGGCGACGCGGCCAGTTGCTCGAAGGCGTGCGGCCCGTGGAAGAGAAGCTTGCCGTCGATGGCCGGCCGGCCAAGGCTGGCGTTGAGCTGGTCAAAGTGGTTGCGGCCAATCGCCAGTTGATCGGGGAACAGATCGGCCAGCGCGACAACTTGGGCGGAAGTGTTTCTGGAGAAGGACTCCGCTACGGAAGTGCCCCGGTTTCCGCAGCCCAGCAGGCCGTGCCGCACGGCGGAGTTGGCCTGGTAGCCGAACGCCGCGCGCGGGTTGAGCAGCAGCAGGCCGGAAGCGACTCCGGTTCCGGTCTGAAGAAATTCCCTGCGATTCATGGTTCCTCGTTTCCTTGGAAATGCCTGGAGCTTGTTTCAAAAATCCGCATTGTGTCAGGGCACGACTTCTGTCGTGCCGCTACGAAGCAAGTAAAATCGCGGGCTTTAGCCCCTGAGGGAACTGCCCGTAACGCATCAGGCCGGTTATCAAACAGCTTCTTTGCGTTTCTTGAATACTCTGCGCCCTCAGGCCAGAACCTCGCGCAATATCCCTTCCAGATAGAGCTTCTCCTGCCGCACATCCTCAATCTGCTGCGGTCCGGAAGTTTCGCGTTCGATGGTGACCGCGCCGGCGTAGCCCAGGCGATGAAGCTTCGTAAAGACCTCCCGGAAGTTGACCAGCCCTTTTCCGATGAGCACCTCTTCGCCGAGTTCGCTGGGGTTGGTGGGCCAACGCCCATCCTTGGCATGAATGCTGCGCACGTGCGGTCCGAGAATATCGACGGCGTCCACCGGATTGGCCTTGCCGTAGAGAATCAGGTTGGCCGTGTCCAGTCCGACTGCGAGGTTGGGCAGGTCTACGTCGCGAATCATGCGCGACATGGTGGTCGGCGTCTCCTGCCCGGTCTCCATCAGGAAGTACTGCCCATTTCCCTGGCAATGCCGGGCGACGGCGCGGATGGCTTCGACCGCTCCGGGGTAAAGAGGATCGGCGGGATCTTCTGGAATAAAGCCGCAGTGCGTCTGCACCTGGGGAATGCCGGCGAGCTTGGCAAAGTCGGAAACCTGGCGCAGGGCATCGATGCGGGCAGCGCGTGTTTTTGGTGGAACCAGGCCGATGGTGGAAGGCCCGCGCAGGAAATTCCATTCGAGAGGCGGAGGGCCGACCACCTCGACCGTGGTGGCAGTCAGCTCGAACTTTGCGAGCAGATCCCGAAACTGAGCGGCCAGCACGGGCGTGAAGCCGTTGATGTATCCGTCCAAAGAGAGAAAACAATTGGAAAAACCGAGGTCATGCACCCGGCGGAAGACCGCCTCTGGCGCGCCGAAGGGGCTGACGAGCAGGCCGAGCTCCATTGGTTTGAGTGGTGCAGGCGCAGAAGCGGCGAGAGAGGCGGTGGGATGAAGTCCCTCCGCGAGAAGAGCGGCGGACGCGACGCCGAGGAACGTTCTCCGGTCCATGGAGTTTCCTTTCTTGACGGAACCGTTTACTTGAACCTCCCTTTTTAGCACAGACGGCCCGATGCACGCAGGTACGCGGCGAAGCAGGCAGGGGCAGCAGTTCTGGAAGCTCCAGAAGGCATCGTATGCCGGAGTCCGGAACGCGTCGGAGCGAGCCGGTGACCAGGCCCGTTCCAACGCCCGCGCGGCCGTATCGACGCGGCTACTCCAGGTTCTGAATCTGGGTTCCTTCGGGGATCTTGATCTGGAACTGGTCGTCGGTGAGAGTCATGTTCTCCACCACCTTATCTACGGTGAGAACGATTTGATACTCCTCAAGCGGGCGCTTGATGACGATCGTCGAGGGATACTTGTTGTCGCCGAAATCCGCATACCGGGAATAGTCGATCTGGGTCTCCAGGTTGCCGTCGCTGTCGTATAGATCCTGCTGATACGGCAGCAGATCGTCGCGGTGGAAGGTGATCACCCGCACCGGCGTCAACTGCCTGCTGTCCGGCTTGCGCCGGCTGATGCTCAGGATGTATTCCGGCACGGTGAACAGGTGCTTTCTGGCCGCGTCCATCACTGTTTCCGAGTCTGCCACCACACCATACCAGTCGTCCGGCTCCAGGCCGCGCACCACCATGGCGTCGAAGAAGAACCCCGGCCGCATGTTCTCCACCTGGTTAACCGACTTCTTCTTCAGAGCGTTCGGCCCCTTCACGGCCCTGTTTTTCGACGGAATGAGGAGGGTGAAGTTCTTTCCGTCGCTGGCCATGTCGAACATGCGCGTACCCAGCACCGGAACCTGCCCCAGCACCCGCAGCAGCTCCGGCTTGCGCATCAGGATATGTCCGCGGAAGGTGGTGTAGTCCTTGGCCACGCCTTCCTTGGTCTTGAGTACGCTGGCCTGGATTTCGACTGTGGCGTTCAGGCTCTGAAGCGCGGCCCAGCGCTGGTTGAGGCGGTCGACAAGCTCTTGCGGCGGGACCGTCTGGGTAACCGTGGGCGGCCTGGGAATGGGCAGCCGGCGGGTGGTGAACAGGCATCCGGAAAGCAGCAGGACGGGAAGGATTAGAGCTGCGGAGGCAGCACATCGGTAACTCTTCTTCACCGGCCACCCGCCTTCTTCATGGCCTGCCGGTAGCCTGCCACGTTGCGGGTGTGCTCTTCGAACGTGGTTGAAAACAGCGACCGCCCCTGGGGATTGGCGCCCGCCGCTACAAAGTAGAGATAATCCGTTCGCGCAGGTTCCATCGCCGCCCGCAGCGATTTGGCGCCAGGGTTCGCCACCGGGCCTGGCGGCAGGCCGGCGTGCAGGTAGGTGTTGTACGGGGTGTCGAGCTTCAGGTCGCTCTGGTAGATTGCGCCCCGCCAGCGGCCATTGAGTTCAAGGCCGTAAATCACCGCGGGGTCCGTCATCAGCGGCATCTGTTTCGCCAGCCGGTTGTTGAGGACGCTGGCCACCAGCGGACGCTCCCTGTCCACCGCCGTCTCCCGTTCCACCAGCGAAGCCATGGTCACTACTTGGTGCACGTTCTCTCTCAATCCCAGTTGCCCGGATACTGCACGGAAGCGCCGCACCATCGCCGCACAGATCTGTGGCGGGCCCCATTTGCGTGGAAAGTGATACGTGTCCGGAAACAGATAGCCCTCAAGGCTCTTCGCTCCGGGGTCCAGGTCGGCCACCAGGCCAACCTGCTTGACCGCCGCGTCCAGGAAATCCTGACGGGCGCCAAATCCAGCCTGCTCCAGCCGGGCGGCGATATCAAACGTGCTCGCCCCCTCTGGAATGGTTACCGCTATGGTAAAGACATCTCCGCGTGCAATGCGCGCATACACTTCAGTGACCGAGGCCGGGTGGTCGAATCGGTACTCGCCGGCGCGAAGCGTTCCCCGTTTCCACCAGCGCACCAAATCAAAGGCGTATTGGCTGCGCACCACGCCCGCCGCTTCAAGTTGCTGGCCCATGCGCAGCGTGGAGGAGCCCGGCGCCAGTTCCACAAACGTCTCACTGGTCGGCCCGAACGGCACAAAAACCAGCCACGCCGCTCCGCCGGCCGCAAACAGCAATACGAAAACAGCCGCCAGGAAGATCCCCGCTGCGCCAGAACTCTTCTTCTTTCTGCTGTACCGTCTGCGGCGCACCATTCCCTAGCTGTTTACCTTCTCCTTATAAAGACGCAAAAACTGCTCTATAGGATTCTCTTCCTTTTGATTGTATCGGGTAGAGTGGCTGCACAGGGGGAATTGAAAGCGGGGGCCAGGCTCAAAACGCCCCTCCGGTCATCCTCCTCGGCTGATTCCGGGCCACGGTTCCGGCGGCTGCGCTTTCGGGGCGCTTCAAACGATAGGCCGATTCAATCCGTAGAAGGGACCGCCCGCGCGGGCTTTAAGCTAGAGATTGGGAGCTAAAAGCTGGAAGCTGTTTCCCATCCTCGCTATCTAGGCCTCGATGTCGGCAACCGTCGCATCGGCGTTGCCGTCTCGGACGAATTGGGGCTGACGGCGCAGCCTGTCCTGACCCTGGAACGGCGGCACAATCAAAGGGATGACCTTCGCTCATTGGCGCGTCTTGCGCGGCGCTTTGCCGTCGTGGGCATCGTGGTGGGCAATCCTGTGCATCTGTCTGGTGACTTGAGCCCGCAAGCCATGAAAACCCATGCCTTTGCCGCCGCGCTGGGAGAATTGACCGGCTTGCCGATCCACCTGTGGGACGAGCGGCTCACCACCCGCGAAGCTCACCAAATCCTGTATGAAGCCGGTCACGCCCGTCAGCAGCACCGCCGGGTGGTGGACCAGGTTGCCGCCACGCTGATCCTGCAGTCGTTTATGGAAGAGCAGTGAATAGGGAACAGGGATCAGGGAACAGGTGGCAGTTCAAATGCTGGCTGAGACTGTGTTCAGAGCCGTCGTTCCCAGAGGTCCTCGCCGGGTTGGCGAGTGTGGCCGGTCTGCAGCTTTTGTCAGTCCCTGACCCCTGATCCCTGCTCCCTGTTCCCTGCCTCACCACCCCCTCCGCGTATAATCAGAAGTCAAGTTCTTTATCTCTCGCGGACAGGGCAACCCTGCGCGCCATGGAATATGAATGCCTGAGCACATCAAAAAACAGCTTCTCGCAGAGATCGAAATTCTCGAGCACGAGCTCCAGCACGAGCTTCCCGCCGAGATCAAGAAAGCCGTGGCCATGGGCGATCTCTCGGAGAACGCCGAGTACCACATGGCCAAGCAACGCCAGACTTTTGTGGATGCGCGGCTGGGCCAGCTCAAAAGGCGCATGGCCGAGCTGTCGCTGGTGAATCTGACCAACATCCCCAAGGACAAGGTCGGCTTCGGCTCCACGGTGTTGGTTTTCGACGAGACCAAGGACGAAGAAATCGTCTACCGCCTGGTGACCAGCGAAGAATCCGACGTGTCGAAGGGGCTGATCTCGACCACTTCACCCATCGGCCGCGGCTTGGTGGGCAAGCGGGTGGGCGACATCGCCCACATCGTGACCCCCAACGGCAAGCGCGCGTTGGAGATCCTGAAGCTGACCACCATTCACGATGAAGCCGCCGAAAGCGCAAAGGAACAATCCGCCGCTGCCGGCGCAGAACAGCAGTAAGGAAGACTAGGAATGACCTGGACCAGCGCTTTTGGCCGCGCCTGCGGATGGCTTCTCGACAAGATCGTGCACGGGCTGGCGCTGACCCAGGTTTCGCCCAACGTGCTCACGTTTGTCGGTCTGGTCATCAACATTGTGGCGGCATTTCTTTTTGGCCACGCCAACGCCACCAACGCCGGCCGCATGTTTTTCTACGCCGGCATGGTGATCTTCGCCGCTGGTCTCTTCGACATGGTGGACGGCCGCGTGGCCCGGCGCAACAACCAGGTCACCGTCTTCGGATCGTTCTTCGACTCGGTGATCGACCGCTACTCCGACGTGGTTCTTTTCTTCGGTTTGCTGGTCTACTACGGTCGCATTAATCGATTCAGGTATGTGGTGCTGGTGGCTTTTGTCATGGTCACCTCGCTGATGGTCAGCTATACGCGCGCCCGCGCCGAGGCCCTCATCGGCCAGTGCAAGGTGGGCTTCATGGAGCGCCCCGAGCGCATCGTGCTGGTCATCCTGGGAGCCCTGTTCAATCACTGGGGCGTAATGGCCCCGGTGCTGTGGGTCCTGGCCGTGCTCTCCACCATCACCGTCGCCCACCGCATTATCTACACCTACCAGAACACCAAGCACCTGGCCCCGATCGCCTAAAAGGGACAACCCCAACGGCACCCTTTTTTCCTATCCTTCGCGAAACGCGCGAAGGATAGGAAAACCCATTCCAGTCACATCTCCATTGCAATCGTCGATAGAATGCTTCAGCAGTCCACCATCACTGGCGAGCAGCCGGGCCTGACCGGCTTCCATTGCACCAGGAATTTGGTCACGTCCGACGGCTCCATGCGCCGCATGGGCGCAAATTGGCCAGTTTTCTGGCTGTAAAGCAAGGTACCCTTTTCGCTGAGGACGGCCAATGCGGGCACGCCCCTATCCAGCGGCACATCGAATCTTTTGGCGATGTCCAGGTTGGCGTCCCCCATGCCGATATTTATGTGAACCAGCACAAAGTTGGCCTCGAGAATGGGCCGGTTGGCGGGGTTGTGCAGGTAGATGTCGAGTACTTGGCAGTCGGCGCACCAGTTGCCGCCGAAGTCCAGCAGGATGCGTTTGTGAGCGGCGGATGCTGTCCTTAAAGCGGTAGCCAAATCGGCGCGGGCCTGCGCCGGGTCGGGATAAATGTCGCGGCTGGCGGAGTTGGCGGTGCCGGCGGCAAGGGCCAGCAGGGCGGCAAGAGCCAGGATTCTGGTGATTCTCATGGGGAAGAAGCCCTCCAGGGTCTACTTTCAGTCTGCCACAAGGCGGCAGGGCCTACCACTTTCGTTACCGGGATCTGCACGGCGCGGCCCAGTGAGGGCGCCCGGGGGATTTAATCTGGAGACCGGATGAAAAACTCAACCGATCTGCGCAAACGGCTGGAGTCGGCGGCCTTTCCCGACCTGGGGGCCATGATGGAGGGCTATGCGCGCGCGGCGGTGGACTGGGCCGGGCGCGAATTCCGGCAGACGCTGGACTTTACCTCCGAATCGATCGACGCACTGGACGACATCCTGGTGCAGGTGGGCGAGAGCCCGGAACTGGACCTGGATTTCGAGGTGCGGCTGTGGGGCAGCTACCTGGGTGAGGTGCTGCGGCGGCGCTATGCGGGCAGTTGGGAGATGACCCCCTATCCCGGCGGCGCGGTGGCGGTTCCGGCCATCGAGGTGCGCGGCTCGCGGCTGTTTCCGCTAATGAAGGTCTACCGCCGGCTGACGGTGGGCGAAGAAGAAGATTTGCGCGCCTTTTATGCCATGGTTACAGAGCGGCTGGGCCGCCCGGCGCAGGTGAATTGACAGGGAACAGAGATCAGGGATCAGGGATCAGCGCGCAATGAGTTCGAGGTCGTTGTTTTTACTGATCTCTGACCTCTGAGCCCTGTCCGCGCCTGCGCGGACATCTGGCTTTGTGCGACAATAATCCCTGAGATTGTGCGGCGGCGAAATCGCGGCGCGCGGAGGATAAAACAATGGATTTATTGCAACCATGGCACATAATCGTGCTGGCCGTCGTGGCCTTCCTGCTGTTCGGGGCCAAGCGGCTGCCTGAGCTGGGCAAGGGATTGGGCGAGGGATTGAAGGGCTTTCGGGAAGGCATCAAAGGCATTTCCGATCCCATTCCTCCCGCTCCCGCGCCGACAGTACAGCAGACCGCGGCTCCCGCGCCGCCCCCCTCGGCTCCAGTCGAGCCCAAATAAGAACGTCGCGCCCGTAGAGGGCCAGGGCGGGTTGTCGAGCCTGTCGGATGCAAGAGCCGCGTGCGATGCGCCCATTTTGCGCGATTCGATTCGCGTCAGGAAAAAGAGTTTCAACAGCAAAAAGCCTGTGCATTCATGCACAGGCTTTTTTGCTCTTAACTGGGTGAAACGCGACAGCGGTTCGGGTTAGTGGCTATCCTGCGCGGAGGGGTAATAGCCCAGCTTGGCGCTGACCTCGATGCCGGGCCGGTCGACGCGCACCTCGATCTTGCGGAACTTGCCATCGATGAACGGCTCATGGCTGTAGTAGCCCAGCGTGTACTGATTCCGCGCCTCCTCGGCGATCTTGGCGTAGCTCTTTTCAATGCCGTTCGCGTTGCCCTCGGAATCGGCCGATCCGCCCGTGGCGTGGATGTACTTGACCAGGATGTTGTCGTACATGGTGAAGGGCAGGTGAACGCGGCTGACGTAGCCCTCGCCCCAGCGTGCCGAGTCGCCCACCAGCGTCCCATAGACAGCGGTGTTGTTGGTCTCAAGGTAGCGCAGTACATCTTTATACGTGGCCTTGCTGCCGTACTCTTTGCCGTCGGAGATGACGTAGATGATGCGGCGGTGGTCCCGGGGCCGGGTAGAGAGTTCCTTGGCGGCGGCGAGAATCGCGTCGTTGAGAGTGTGAATCTCCTTGGGGATGGTAACCCAACTGCCGTTGCCGGCCGAACGGCCAGACTGCAGGTTGGGATCGACGCAGTTGCCGTTCTCGCGGATATTGCAACTGGCAAACGGGCCGCTGTTGATGGGCACCAGCGTTTCGCTGCCGGTTTCCTTGGTCAGGGCCAGCACGGCGGGCAGGCGGGCGCTCTGGGCGCCGGTAAAGCCGGTCCGCTCCTGCGCGCCGTTGTTGTAGGAGAACACCGCAACTTCGTCGTAAGGCGTGAGCGCTCCCTGGATGGCGCCCAGGGAGTTGTTCACCTTGGCCATCACGTCGGCGGTCAGGCTCTGGTCGATCACAAACGCGATCGAAAGCGGAAAAGGCGAGACGACGAACGTGGCGATTGGCTCCCGCGTGTCGTTTTCGAAGACCTTGAAGTCGCGAAAGGTGAGGCCGGCTACCAACTTGCCCTTCGAGTCCTTGACGGTGACCGGAACGTCCACATAGTTCACGTTCAGGCGAATCAGGGTAGCGCTTCTCTCAACCGCTTCGGCTCCGGTTGGCATCTCAGGGGGCGCGGTCTGGATCGTGTCCTTGCCCTGGGTACTGGGTGGAAGGCTGCTGGGCGCCGGCTGCTGTTGCTGCCCGGGAGCATTTGAGGACGAAGTGGTTCCTGGCAGCACATCGCCAGCGCCCTTGCCGGGGGTAATGGGGCCGTTCACGTCAGACAATGGCCGGGGCGCCTGGGGTTGAGGGGCGTCGGGTACCGAGGGTTGTTGCTGTTGGGCCAGAGCGGCCGGACTCAAACTCAGACCCACGAACGCGCTCGAACTCAGGAGCGCGACCAGCGCCATTCCAGTTAAACCTAGCTTCACAGGTATTTCGTCCTCCCAGAACGCCGAACCGAGTGGTCAGTCGTCAGTGGTCTTTCATCGGATGCAGAGTTGGAATCTGTTCACTGATCTCTGATCCCTGACCCCTGATCTCTGACGCAGGGCTGCACTCGTCAGAGTATCAGACGCGCCAGAGCTGCGCATGTTGCATTCCAGACAGGAAACAGTTCGCGTATGCTTTCCTCGGGGCCCCAATTTCGTCTAAAGGACCAGAATGCGTAACCGATGGGGAGTTGCCGCTCTGCTGTTTGGCCTGCCGATGCTGATGCCCGCGGGCTGGGCCCAACTTGCGCCTTCACCGGATGCTCCCCCGGTTTCGACCGCGCCGGATACCACGCCTCCGGAAGAGGCTGTGGCCACCCTCAAGCTCAATGTCAACCTGGTGGACCTGTTCTTCACCGTCAAGGACAAGGCTGGCAATCTGGTTCCTCACCTCAACCAGAACGACTGCACGGTCCTCGAGGACAAGCAGCCGCAAAGGCTGAAGAGCTTTGTGGCCGAAACGCATCAGCCGCTGACCCTGGGGATTTTGCTTGACACCTCCGGCAGCCAGTATCGCGTGCTGCCCCTGGAGCAGGATGTAGGCAGCCAGTTTCTGGAGCGCGTGATCAAGTCAAAGGATGAGGCGTTTCTGCTCTCGTTTGACGTGAATGTCGACTTGCTGCAGGACTACACCAACAACCCAAGACAACTGGCGCGGGCCATGAGCAAGGCGGAGATCAACACCGCCGGCGGCAATGGAGCCGCGGGCATTCCCGGCGCAGGCGGAGGAACGGTTCCGGTTTACGGAACGCCCAAGGGTACCCTGCTGTACGATGCGGTCTACATGGCCGCGCACCAGAAGATGAACCAGGAGTCGGGCCGCAAGGCGATGATCCTGCTCACCGACGGCGAGGACGAGGGCAGCGATCACAAGATCAGCGAGGCGATTGCCGCGGCGCAGAAATCCAACGTCATCGTCTACACCATTCTGATTGCCGACCGTGGCTTTTACGGGGGATTCGGCATGGGCTACAGCGGCTACTCGGCCATGAAGAAGATGACCGAGGAGACCGGCGGCCGGCTGATCGATGTGGGCAACAACGGCAAGAAGCTCGAAGCCGCCTTCCAGCAGATCGAGGACGAGCTGCGCACCCAGTACGTGGCCACCTATACCTCCAGCAACACCAAGCTCGACGGCACCTTCCGGCACATCGCCGTCACGTGCAGCGGGGACGGGATGAAGGTGCAGGTCCGCAAGGGCTATTTCGCCATGGCCCCGGAGAATTAAACCAGGCCGCCGGAAATAAAGGTCCTTTGCCCATAACGGGTGGAAAATCTTACACCCAAAGAGACGAGAGAAGGTCGGCCCGCGCCGGGCGGAAGCCCTGCGTCCGGACGGGGCAAACGGTGCGGTGCCCGTCGAATATCCAAATCATATCAATGGCTTACAGGACGAGAGTGTGCTACTTTGCACGTCTCGTTCCGGCCGGGCTCCGGGCTGGCAAGGGAGTTGCTGGCTTCTTCTGCAATTGAGCACGCCCTGTGTCGCGGAAGGGCCGTGCAGGGCGTTTCGGCGGCGACTTCGCAATAAGGATGCAGGGGAAGAATGTCCCTGCTCCAGCGTGTTTCAAAAATGGTTGAGCGGGTTTGGTACGCATCCCTCACGGGTTGAACCCCGTCGTTCCACAGAGGTTTTCGGCACGACTGAGGTCGTGCCCTGACACAATGCCGGCTTTTAAAGGTGCTCCACGAGGAAGGGCAACGGGACCGGGTCCGCACCGTGCGACTGCCCCGTTTCCCGACAATTCGTTACCCAAGTCTCGCAACCGGTAATCTGGCGCCTGAGCCGGGTCTTCTCTACTATCGGCACAGGCGCGAAAAACTTCAGGCCGTGCGGAAGAAAAAATTTTGCCGGCCTCCGGATTCCACTCCAAGGAGCTTGCCATGATGACCAATTGCGTTCCCAGCGAAGGCTTTGAGATCAGTCCCCGGTTTCGCCGCACCGTCGAAGAGCGAATTGCGCGCCTGGAACACGATGCTTTGCTCGACGAAGAGCACGCGGCCCTGTTGGTGGACGGCGACCACATTCGCAGGCACATGAAGCTGGTGGCCGTCGAGCGCTCCGAGGCTCTGCGCATGAGGTTGTTCCTTGACCGCGCACGGACCCGCATGTCCCGGCCGCTGGTCGAGATCTGAGCTGACCGCTCTAATCTGGCCGCGCTCTTTTTCGTGCAGGATTGGGGCTGCAAGCGGCGGAGGCCCGAAGAGGCAGGGTCGAAAAGAAACGCAGATCGCAAAAAACAAGGGTCGCGTCTCTCGATCGAGAGACGCGGCCCTTGTTGTCTTCCTTCAATCCTGGAGCACCGGGCGGGAATCGAACCCGCGAATGCAGGTTTTGCAGACCTGCGCGTTAGCCACTTCGCCACCGGTGCTTGAGAAAACAGGGAACAGGGATCAGGGAACAGGGATCAGTTCCGTGCGGACAACTGACAACTGATAGCTGATAACTGTCTCTTGACTACTTACTTCGCCACTAACTCCTTCTTCGACAGGTACCACGTTTCCACTTTCAGTCCCGCGCCGCCCCCGTTGGTGCGCTTGGCTGCATCCGCCACAGTGGCCGGTGCGGGAACGATCACGTCCTGACCGGGAGTCCAGTCGGCGCCAACGCTCACGCTGTTTCCATCGATGGCCTGCAAGCCCTGGAAGACGCGGATCAGCTCCTCGATATTGCGGCCCAACTGCTGCGGATAGTAGATGATCGCGCGGATGGTCTGCTTGGGGTCGATGGCAAAGACCGCGCGCACGGTTGCGGTGTCAGAAGCCTCGGGGTGAACTAGGCCGTAGAGTCCGGCGACCTTCTGGTCCAGGTCGGCGATCACCGGGAATTTGACCTCAACGCCCGCGTTCTTTTCGAGATCGCGTATCCAGGCAATGTGCGAATAGATCGAGTCGATGGAAACGCCGATCAGTTGTACGCCGAGGTCGTCGAAGCGCTGCCATGCCCTCGCAAAAGCGATGAACTCGGTCGAACAAACCGGCGTGAAATCGGCCGGGTGAGAAAAGAGCAGCACGTACTTGCCCCTCGATGTGTAGTCGCTGAGGCGGATCAAGCCCTGCGTGGACTTGGCTTCAAAGTCCGGCGCGGCTTCAAGGATGCGGGGAATGCGTCCTTCCTGAACGATGCTCATGACCTCTACTCCTTCATGCTTTTACGTGCGGCGCACCGCCTGCGCCCAAAACTGAAAAACCCACCGCGCCGTGTGGCGGGTGGGTCGTCGGGGATCTAAGATTCGTGCTTTTGAATCTAACCCAGAGAACACGCCCGCGCACGGCAGTCCTGACAGCAGGACAGACACATGAAACACATCGCGAGTGTGACGAGATAGATCATCCAATCCTTTACCGGCCAGTGCGTGGTGCTCAATCTCACCGGGTAACCGTAGACTAGAAGCAATCGGGAGGCATGTCAAGCGATGATCGAGCTTGAATACTTCGTAGTAGACGTCTTCACAAGCACGCCGCTGGCCGGCAACCCGCTGGCCGTGGTGATGGACTCGGTTGGACTGACGGCGGAGCGGATGCAGGCGATCGCCCGCGAATTCAACCTGTCTGAAACCACGTTTGTCGAGCGCAGGCCGGCTGCGATCGAGCAGGCCGAGGGCGTCCGGGTGCGCATCTTCACCACGCAGGAGGAGCTGAATTTTGCCGGCCACCCAACGCTGGGCACGGCCAGCGTACTCAAGCTCTACGCCGCGGAGATCGTGCGCGACGATACCGTGACGCTCAAACTCAATGTGGGCGCCGTGCCGGTGCGTTTTGACAGGGACTCGCGCGGCGATTCCGCAAGTGAGACTGCGCCCCTGTTCGGCGAGATGACGCAGAGGGACCCGGAGTTTGGCGCGGAACTGGACCTCGAAGACGTGGCCCGGCTGACCGGGCTGGCCGTTGATGACTTTGATCCCGCCCTGATGCCGCAGATCGTTTCCACGGGCACCGCCTTCGCCATTGTGGTGCTGCGCTCGAGCGAAACCCTGGCGCGGCTCAACGTGCGCCAGCAGGAGGCCGCGGCGTGGCTCGGCGAGCGCGGTGCGCGCTGGTTCTATGTGCTGGCGCCAACGCACGCGCAGGCCGGCGGCAGCGAGCCGGCCTACCGCGCGCGGATGCAATTCAATGGCGGCGAAGATCCGGCTACAGGCTCGGCGGCAGGCTGCGCCATCGCTTATCTTGTCGCGCGGGGAGCCGTGCCGCCGGGCGAGCGAATCCACGTGCGCCAGGGTGTGGAGGTCAGCCGGCCGAGCGATTTATATCTTTCCGCAGGGGTCCAAAGCGAGTCCGCGCAGGTCAAAGAGGGGCTCGCACCAATCCAAAGTGAGCTCGCGAAGGCAAAATCAGTGAGGGTCCGGGATGTGCGGGTAGCGGATAGCACCGTTCTTGGGTCAAAAGGACGGCTTTTCCTGCCGTAATGCACATGCTTTCAACAGAAATTAATCGTTGCAAGTGACGGTGTGTCTTAAATCTAGCTAGTTTTCCTTTGTTTCATGCGGATTTTCAGACTTCGTTTCGCCTTTTCTTCCCTCTTTCCAGCGGCTTCCATCCCCCGTAGTCTTGGCTTTCGTTGAAAGAAATTAACCGGCGCTTTTTTGCCGATCTTACCCCAGACTTTCATTCACGAAGAGAACGCGAGCGTAGAGCCAGCCTTCTGTGCATCGAATGCCGGGCGCCGCATTGCATGATCGCCGTACCCGCCAGGGTTGCGCACACATCATGCAAGGCACTCCGGCTGCAAGATTCACCAGAAAACGTCTGACCCGTTCCCGTTCGCTGAACCAGGAAACCGAATGCGCCAACCTGCCATGCGTGCGGGCACGGGGCAGCGTGTTTTCTGCGCACGGCAAAAATTTGCACCAAAGGAGTCCATTACAAAACCATGCGGCCCAAGAAGATCATTCTCTGTGTAGACGATAACGAGCAGGACCTTTCCGTACTCAGTTTCATGCTGGCAACCAACGGATACCGGGTGGTTTCCGCCACCAATGGGCAGGAGGCGATCGGCATCTTTGCCGACATTGCCGTGGACCTGGTGCTGGCCGACTTTGCCATGCCGCAGATGAATGGCTCGCAACTGGTGGACCGGTTGAAGCAGATTGGACCCCACGTGCCGATGATCCTGCTGGGCGATCCGCAGCGGATGGCGGGCGAGATGCACGCAGCCGATGCACTGCTGGCCAAGAAGAACTGCTCGTCCCAGGAGCTGCTGGAACGCATCAAGGTGATGAGCGCCCGCAAGCGCGGCCCGCGCAAGGGCACCGTGCGCATGGTGCACGAGGCCGAGCTGGCCGTGGCTTCGTAGCAAGGAACAGGGACCAGGGACCAGGGAACAGGGAACAGGGAACAGAAAAACAGCTTCGTGCCCCATCCTTTTCGCGCTTTTTGCGAAAAGGGTGGGAGAGCACAAGCGATCGCAGTTCAGGTTCCTCTCGCCCTCTGCCAAGGCTCATGGTCCCCGATCTCGCACCCCCCAAAACAAATGCGCGAGACTGGAGCCCGATCCCGGGTCAGGTCGTTACTTCCCCGCGTGAGCTCCGTAAGTTCTGATTCTCGCGTCCGGTTGTTCTTTTTTGTTCCCTGTTTCCTTTCCCCGCTATGTGCCTCTTGACGACTCTGTGCGCCGATGCGCATACTCGCCACTTGTACCCGGTCTGGAGGGTTTTTTCCCCTGCCAGCGGGGTTGGCTTCTTATGGACTTGGTCGTGGTTCGTCTCCTGTTCGTGGCCCTGCTGGCCGGGGTCTGCTATTTCCTTCGTCCTTTTGGCATTCAGGCAGGATGGGTGGGCGCGGTCGTGGGAGCAGCGGCGGCCGGCGCGGTGATTGTCTTCGAATTGCGGGTGCGGGCGCTTACTCTGCGTCGGCTGATCGGCGCCGTGGTCGGCAGCGTGCTGGGCATCTTTGGTGCGGCGCTGTTCTGCCTGGTGCTGCGCTCGGCGCCGCTTGCCGGGCAAACATCGGCCGCGCTGCAGATCTTCGTGCTGCTGCTGATGACTTATGTGGGCCTGCTGGTGGGCGCCAGCAAGGGCGACCTGCTGAATCCGGCGGCGCTGGGCACTGTGTTTTCCGGCGAACGGACGACGCGGCGCAGCGCCAAGGTGCTGGACACCAGCGTCATTATTGATGGCCGCATCGCCGACATCGCCGAAGCCGGCTTCATCGACGGCATGATGGTGGTTCCGGAATTCGTACTGCGCGAACTGCAGATTGTGGCCGACTCCACTGACGGTTCCAAGCGCCAACGAGGACGCCGCGGCCTGGACATGCTGCAGCGCATGCAGTCCAACACCAACATCCAGGTGCAGATCGTTCCCGACGATTTTCCTTCCATCCGCGAGGTAGACCTGAAGCTGCTGGAACTGGCCAAGAAGTGGGAGGCCAAGGTCGTGACCAACGACTTCAACCTGAACAAGGTGGCCCACCTGCACCACGTGGAAGTGCTGAACATCAACGATCTGGCCAATGCCCTCAAGCCGGTGGTTCTGCCCGGCGAGAAGATGGCCGTGCTCATCCTCAAGGAAGGCAAGGAGTACAACCAGGGCGTGGGCTACCTGGACGATGGCACCATGGTGGTGGTGGATCACGCAAGGCGCCTGATCGGCAAATCTGTGGATATTTCGGTGACCAGCGTGCTGCAAACCGCCAGCGGCAAGATGATCTTCGGCAAGCTGGATGAGAACGGAAAGAGCGGCGAGCCGGGAAAGCCGGGGCCCGTGGAAGTTGCACACTAAGGCGGCAGGCAGCAAGCGGCGCTCACCTTCAGAATCGGATTCGATCAAAATCGCAAAAGCAGAGAGGTCTTTTCCAGGTGGAAAAGACCTCTCTGCTTTTGCGTTTGAAAACAACTTTCGGGAAACCCCTCAGTACTTCTGCACCTTGGGGTCGATCTCGTCGCTCCAGGCCAGAATGCCGCCGGCAAGGTTGACCACGCGCGGATAGCCGGATTGCTTGAGGAATTCGGCAATGCGCTGGCTGCGGCCGCCCGATTTGCACTGCACGATGACTTCGCGGTCGCGGTCGATCTCGGCCAACCGTTGGGGAACATCGTTCTGCGGAATCAGCTTTCCGCCGATCTGCGCAATCTGGTACTCGAACGGCTCGCGAACGTCGAGGATATATACGTCTTCGCCGGCGTCTATGCGGCGCTTGAGTTCCTTCACACTGATCTGCGGAATTCCGTTCTTCACTGATTTGTCCTTCGGGGTGTCGGGCACGATGCCGCAAAAATGCTGATAGTCGATGAGTTCGGTCACGGTGGGGTTGGCGCCGCAGACCGGGCACTCGGGGTTCTTGCGCAGCTTGAGTTCGCGGAAACGCATGTTGAGCGCGTCGACCAGCAGCAGCCGGCCAACGAGCGATTCGCCTTTGCCCAGGATGAGCTTGATGACCTCCGTGGCCTGAATGACGCCGACCAGGCCCGGCAGAATTCCCAGCACTCCGCCCTCGGCGCAACTGGGCACCAAACCCGGCGGCGGCGGTTCGGGATAGAGGCAGCGATAACACGGGCCGGCCTCGGTGGCGAAGACGCTGGCCTGACCTTCGAAGCGGAAAATCGAGCCGTAGACGTTGGGCTTGCCCAGCAGCACGCAGGCGTCGTTGACCAGGTAACGCGTGGGGAAGTTGTCCGTCCCGTCGGCCACGATGTCGTAATCCTTCAGGATGTCGAGAGCGTTGGCGCTGGACAGCATGGTGTCGTGCTTGACGATGTTGATGGACGGATTGAGGGCCTTGAGCTTCTCCTCGGCCGAGTCCAGCTTCTTGCGTCCGATGTCTTTGGTCGAGTGGATGATCTGGCGCTGCAGGTTGCTCGCGTCCACCACGTCGAAGTCGACGAGGCCGAGAGTGCCGATGCCTGCCGCGGTCAGGTACAACGCCAGCGGCGAGCCCAATCCGCCGGTGCCCACACAGAGCACCCTCGCGGCTTTCAGTTTCTGCTGGCCCTCCATGCCCACCTCGGGCAGGATCAGGTGGCGGGAGTAGCGGGAGAGATCGTCGGTGGTCAGTTCGGGCAGCGCGGTCGGTTCAATTGTGGTTGCCATGGTGTCCAATTCCCCGGGGTTAGGATTTTGGTTTGATCGTGCAGCTTATCGCAGGTTCAGTGCTTCTGCGCCGAAGGCGCCTCCGCCTGGACGGCTAGTCCGTGATCTCGTACGTTGAGTCCGTCGTATCCCAGGTCTCAAAATCGAGACCTGGGGCACCCGCTGTTCATTTTCAGGCCGGCGCCTTTGCGCCGAAGGCGCTATTGCCTCGGCGGCAAGCCGCCGGCGATCGAGGGGATGATCGAGAGAGTGTCGGCGGACGTGACCGCCGTGGCCTCTTTTGCGGGCAGATAGCGCACGTCCTCGTCGTTCAGGTACAGGTTAACAAAGGCGCGTAGTTTGCCCTCGGCGGTGAACAGGTGCTTGCGCAGGCCGGGATGCGCATGGGTGAGAGCTTCGAGCGCCTGGGCAATGGTGGCGGCGGAAACCTCGACCGCGTCCTGTCCGCCCGCGTGGGGCCGCAATGGTGTGGGGATGAAGATGGTCATGTGCAGGGTTCCTCGTTCGTCGTCTGCAGATTTGAGTCGCGGTTCAGGCGGACCGGTTCATTCTTCCACCTGAATCGTCTCCTGTTCGAAATGCTTGTCCTCCTCGCTGACGCCGGCCAGCAGGAAGGAGTTGGTGACTGCGGCCTTGCCCTGGGCCACGGCGGTGATCACGTAGGAACATTCCAGCCAGTGGGCTTCGGCCAGATCGGTCGGCGAACACTGCGCCGGGTGGTCGGGGTGGGAGTGATAAAAGCCCGCGATTCCAAGACCCTTGCCCCGCGCCTCGCGTTCGATCTTCACCAGTTCGAGAGGGGCGATCTGGTAGCGGTTGTGCGCCGAATCGGTGCGGGTGTTGCCGGCGCGCACCGCGACTTCAACCCGCCAGCCTTCGGGCGTGGGTATTCCCAGCAGAGCCCCGCAGCACTCATCGGGGTACGTCTCCTCGCCGTGGGCGCGAACAGCCTCGTAAACGGTGCGACTCAAATGGAGTATGCCCATCCAGTCTCCTCCCAGAAGCGTTCAGACAGGTACTTGTCGGCCGCGTCGGGCAGCACGGTGACGATGACCGCCTTGCGGCCCGCCTCAGCCTCTTCGCCTGCGATCCGGACGCAAACCTCCACGGCTGCTGCCGCTGAAATGCCCACCAGCAGACCCTCTTCGCGCGCCAGCCGCCGCGCCATCTCGTAGGCGGCCTCGGTTTCGACTTCCATTGCGCGGTTGGCCAGGTGAGGGTTGTAAATGGCCGGCACGATGGATGTGCCCATGTGCTTCAAGCCCTCCAGTCCGTGGAAGGGCGAGTCCGGTTGCACGCTGATGGCTTGGAGAAGGGGGTTCATCTCCTTCAGCCGCCGGGCTGTGCCCATAAAAGTGCCGCTGGTGCCCAGGCCGGCCACAAAGTGCGTTACCTGCCCTCGCGTCTGCTGCCAGATTTCAGGGCCGGTGGAGTGGTAGTGCGCCAGCCAGTTGGCGTCGTTCGAGTACTGGTCAACGTAGCAGAAGCGGCCGGGATCGTTGCCGGCCAGCTCGCGGGCGCGGCGAATGGCGCCGTCGGAACCCTGGTCTGGGTCCGTCCAATCCACAGCCGCGCCATAGGCGGCGAGAATCCGCCGTCGCTCCGGCGAAACGTTGGAGGGCATGGCCAAGTGAACCGAAAAGCCGAGCGCCGCTCCCAGCATGGCCAGGGCGATGCCGGTGTTGCCGCTGCTCGCGTCAAGCACGGTCTTGCCGGGAGTGAGCAAACCACGCGCAATGGCGTCGCGCACCATGCCCGCCGCGGGCCGGTCCTTGACGCTGCCTCCGGGGTTGGCCCACTCGGCCTTGGCCAGCAGCGTAATGCCTTCCAGTTCGCGAATTGGCTGGGTGAGGCGGACAAGAGGCGTGTTGCCGATGCGCTCAGGCAAAGAGACGCCGCGTTGAGAGGGTGTATCGTCGATTCCCATTGAGAATTGCAGCCTTCGTTCCGAATATGCGAGATTGGGTATGCGAGAGGGGTGTTTGGGGAAGATCCCGCAGAACCCTATTTCAACATCCTCGCAGACTGGAAAGCGACCGTGAGCCGAAAATCCCGCAATCCGAATTTTGATCAGACGCTCGAGACCCTGCGAGCACACTCTTTCGATGTAACTCCCTGCGGGGAAGTTTCAGACCGTGCGCCCAGCGCAGTGCCTGGCGGCGTTCTCGTCAGCAAGTATGGAGCCGGGGCCGTGCTCGTGCCGCAAACCCAGACCCTGGATACGGATGCGGCGGCCGCCTTCGCCGTGCATCCCGGAGCGCTGATCCGCGGCCAGGTGGCGCGCCTGCTCGACCGCGGCTACCAGAAGTTCATTAAAACGCCCCAATTTGAGATTCCTGCGACGGCCAGCCAGTTGCAAGCGATTCACCAGTTCAGCGAGGAGCTGAGGCAGTTGACCGGCACCATCAGCCTGTTCAACGAGTCGCTCGGAACCACCAGCGACCTGTACGAGTACGACCGCTTGCAGGGCCGTGAAACCGCGCAACCCGCTGTCGAGCGTCCGTGGGAACTGGCCGGAGGACATTGACTTCATTGAGTGCCGGCGGTGTGTTTGATGGAACTCAAAGAAAAGGCGGCCGAGCTTGCGGAAGGGCGACAAGACCGCCGGATTGCCGCACGCCTTGACCTGGACGAGGATGCACGCATCCTGCTGGTGAAGCAGGGAATCACCGTCTCCTGCCGGGTGGTCGATCTCAGTTTGACCGGATGCCGGATGCGGACCCAGGAGCGGTTTGTGGCCGGGGCGCATATTCGTGTCGAGGTCGCTCTCAAGGTCAGCGGCTTTGGCTTTCGCTCCAGCGGAGTGGTTCAGTGGACCGACGGCAGGTATCTGGTTGGCATCCGGTTCGTGGAACTGTCTGAGCGGCGCAGAGACGAGTTGGCCGAGGCGCTCCGCGAGGTGAAGGAAGACAATGCCGTCAAGGCTGCCGGGCAAGCCGCCGAAAAGGCTTCTCCCAAGGGAATCGTGATTCCAATCCGGCAGCAGGCCCAATCCCCTGGGCTGCGGCCGCCTCCGCTCCAGGCCATCGCGACGCAACCCCGATCCCAGCCCGTTGAACTGAAAAAGATGGAAGAGCAGGCCGCCGAAGTCCCGGCGGCAAAGCCCGCCAACTCTGACCGCCGCGCGCAGGCCCGGCACGCGGTCGACACTTCGGTGGTGATGTTTCTCATCCATATTGCCTCGCGGATGCAGGGGCGAATCCTCGACCTGAGCATGGGTGGCTGCCGCATCCGCACCGACGAGCGCTTTCCGGTGGGCATCTATACGCGGGTGGAGATCGAGTTTCGCCTGGAAGGGCTGCCCTTCCGGCTCGGCGGCGTCATCCAGGCCATCCACGACCGGCATCACGTGGGGATATTCGCTTGCTGGACATGAGCAGCCGCAAACGCGAGCAACTGGAGCAGTTGATCGGGGAGATCGAGGAACTGCGGGAAAAGCAGGAGCCGGAAGAGGCAAAGGGCGGGGACTAGGGACTAGAAGACAGGTCAGCGAGTCAGCAAGTCAGCAAGTCAGCAAGTCAGCAAGTTAGTGAGTTAGCAAGTTAGTGGCGGCGGGCGCGTTCGCGCTGCAGTTCGCGGTACAAGTCGCTTTTGGACTGGCCCAGTTCGCGCGCCAGCCGTTTGAGGGCTTCCTTTTCGTCTGCGCCGGTTTCGGCCTGGATGCGGGCGACGCGGTCGGCAATCTTCTCAGGAGCGGCGTTTGCGGCTTGACCCTCGCCGGCCGAGCGTGGCCGTGCGTCCACCAACAGGGTGATTTCGCCGCGGACACGATCGCGAAGTGCCAGCTCATGACGGACCTCCGCCACCGTGCCGCGCAGGAACTCCTCATGAATTTTGGTCAGTTCGCGGGCCAGTACTACGCGTACGGCGGGACCAAATACCGCTTCCAGGTCTGCCAGCGTTTCCAGAATCCGGTGCGGCGCCTCGTAAAAGACCAGCGTTCGCGCGGCCTCGGCCTTTTCGACCTCGGCGGCCAGAGATTCCAGCCGCGTGCGCCGCGCCCCGGCCTTTTCCGGCAGGAAGCCGATGAAGTGAAACTCGCCCGTGGGCAGTCCCGAGGCCACCAGCGCATTGAGCGCTGCATTGGCTCCGGGAATGGGAATCACCGCAACGCCGGCGGCGATGGCCTCGGCTGCCAGTTGGCTGCCGGGGTCGCTGATGCCCGGCATTCCGGCGTCGGAGACCACGGCGATGCGTCCGCCGGCGTTGAGCGCTTCAATGAACTCCTGCGCGCGCTGATGTTCGTTGTGCTGGTGGCAGCTTATGGTGGGGGTTGTGATTTCAAAGTGATTCAGCAGCTTTTGCGTCTGGCGGGTGTCTTCGCAGGCAATCCGGTCCACGCGGCGCAGCACGTCGAGGGCGCGCAGAGTGATGTCGCCCAAGTTGCCGATGGGAGTGGCTACCAGGTAGAGCCCGGGAGCAAGAGGCGTTTCGGGGTCGGCGGCCATGCGCAGTGTCTATCTCCGGCTTTCCAGTGCTACGACCGTGTGGAAATCTAACTTTCCAGGTCTCAAAATCGAGACCTGGGGCGCCCATCTTTGTACAACAACAAGCGGTCAGAGCTCTAGCGGGCTTCTTCGCGTTCCATGCGGCGCTGCTCGGCCAGGAGCGACATCGAGCTCATCAGGTTCTGCACGCTCACGATGCCGACGACGCGTCCGCTCTCGGTGACCGGAATCAGCGAAAGCCCGCGCCCGGCGGAGATGCGGCGAATGGTGGTGCCCAGCGTGTCCTCGGGCCGCGCCACCTGGAATGCCTTGGACATGGCCGACTGCACGTAGCCGTCGCCGTCGCTGCGCAGGGCGTCCACGATGCGCTGGCGGCTGATGATGCCCACCAGTTGCGGGCCGCGGACGACGGGAAAATCTTCCTGCAGGGAGTGAACGCAACGCGCCAAGGCGCCGGCCAGCGTGTCGGACGGCGAGAGCGTGGCGAAATCGGTGAGCATCACCTCGCGCATGTGCACGGTGTCCACCACCGATTGGAAAAATGCGCCCTGTTCCTCGATGGGCGCGCCGATCATGATGAAAAAGCCGGCGATGATCAGCCATGGGCTATGCAGATACATGCCGCCCAGCATTGCTGCCAGCGCCAGCACCTGACCCATCCCGGCAGCCACGCGGCCTTCGGGAGCCAGCCCATGTTTGCGGGCAAAGCTGCCCCTGAGCAGCCGGCCGGCGTCCAGGGGGTAAGCCGGCACCAGGTGCAGCAGACCCAGGCCCGCCTGCATCCACACCGTGCTGCGCACCAGGAATGCGGACGCGATCCACGGTTGGTCGAGCAGCTTGACGTCTCCGCTGGCGCCCAGAAACGCGGCAGCCAGAAAGAGCGCCGTGGCCAGGTTTGCGAAGGGACCTGCGAGCGCCATGGCGAACTGGCCGCCGCCCTGGTTGGAGTTTTCCTGGCTTTCAGGCGTGGCGTAGGCATAGAGCCCGCCGATGGGCAAAAACAGAATGGCGCGCAGCCGCAGCCCAAGATAAATCGCCACCAGCAGCCGCGCGGTTTCCCGCACCACCACCGCCGCCACCAGCAGGAAAAACAGCGCCAGGCCGCGCATCACGCCGTCCGCTGCGCCCAGCCCCAGGCAGATGATCGCTAGAAGGGGAAAGAATGCGTGGACGCGCAACTCGACGCCCATCCAACGGCCCAGCGGAATTGACCAGCCTCGCATACGAATAATTGTAGAGGGTCGGGCCGGGATGCGCTTCCGGTATGCTGGTTTGCGATGCGCATCATTTCCGGATTGTTCCGTTCCCGCACGTTGCAGGCTCCGCCGGGGCTTGCCACCCGCCCCACCAGCGACCGGCTGCGCGAGACCCTCTTCAACGTGCTGGCGCCCCGGATCGAGGGCGCGGTTTTTGTGGATCTTTACGCCGGTTCGGGCGCGGTGGGCATTGAGGCGCTCAGCCGCGGCGCCGCGCGCGTGGCTTTTGTCGAACGCGCTCCGGCGGCCCTCAAAGTTCTTGAAGCCAACCTAGCCCGGCTGGGTTTGACGGCAGGATTCCGCGTTTATCCGGCCAGCGTGGCTTCGTTTCTGCGCAAGGCGGGAAGGGGTGCGGAAGCTGGTTTTGACCTGGTTTTTCTCGATCCGCCTTACGACGCGGCCCAGGAGTACACGGCCACGCTGGGCCTGCTGGGTGGGGCAGGAGCTGGTTTGCTGGCGGCCGGAGCGCTGGTGATTGCGGAGCACCGCCGCAAGGAGCGTCTTGAAGATCGTTACGGCTTGCTAGAACGCACGCGGCTGCTGGAACAGGGCGACGCGTCCTTGAGTTTTTATGCCGCCGGGCCTGTTCAGTGAATCTCTGATTAAGTCGGTGTTTTGAAAGGGCGCGGCTTCAGCCGTGCCGTAAACGCAACAAAACAACGACGGACTTTACCCCCTGAGGGAACACTGGAACGTAATTGAGACTTGTTCAGAGGTTCCTTAGAGGTTCCCTGACACTTTGCGCGGCTCCGTATGCTTTTTCCGCAGCCTGACCAGCAGCTTTTAAGTTGGCGAGCAAAATGCGAAGATCGAAAGAATGAAGATGCGAGGGAAATGGTTACTGGCAGCGGCGCTGGTCTGCGGCGTGGCTTTAGAGGCGCAGCAAGCGCCGAATTGGCAGATCGGTCCTTTCACGCGGCCGGAGAGCGGCAATCCGGTGATCGTGCCGCGGCCTCAATCCACCTTTGCCGACCCGCTGCTCGCCTCGCCCACGCACTGGGAGGCGCTGCACACCTTCAACCCCGCGGCCGTGGTGCGCGAGGGCAAGGTTGTCGTGCTCTACCGCGCCGAAGACGACTCTGGGGCCATGGCGATTGGCGGGCACACCTCGCGGCTGGGCCTGGCCGAGAGCGCAGACGGCGTCCACTTCACGCGGCGCGCCGATCCGGTTTTTTCCCCGGCCAGGGACGGCCAGCAGGCGCGTGAGTGGCCAGGCGGCGTCGAGGATCCGCGTCTGGTCGAATCGGAAGACGGGACGTACGTTCTGACCTATACGCAATGGAATCGCCGCGACGTTACGGTTGGCATTGCGACCTCGCGCGACCTGACCCACTGGACCAAGTACGGGCCCGCGTTTCTGACCGCGGCGGGCGGCAAGTACGCCGGGCTGAAGTACAAATCGGCGGGAATCGTGACGCGGCTCGACAAAAGCAAGGGTCGGTTGATCGCGGCGAGGATCGATGGGAAATATTGGATGTACTGGGGTGAGGGCTCCATCCGCCTGGCCACGTCCGCGGACCTCATCCACTGGACCCCGGTTGAAGATGCGCAAGGCTCAACCCTGGAGTTGCTGCGCCCGCGGCCCGGCCATTTTGATTCCAGCTTTCCAGAGACCGGCCCGCCGCCAATCCTTACCGGCGCGGGCATCGTGGTCCTCTACAACGGAAAGAACGCGCCCGCCGGGGGCGATCCGAATCTGGGACCTGAGGCCTATGGCGTAGGGGAAGCGCTGTTCGACGCGAAAGATCCCCGCCATTTGCTGGCGCAGACCTCCGATCCGGTTTTCAAGCCGGAGCTGCCGTACGAAAAGACCGGCCAGTATGCCGCCGGAACCACCTTCGCCGAGGGGCTGGTCTACTTCCACGATCGGTGGTTCCTCTATTACGGGTGCGCCGATTCGCTGGTGGCCGTGGCGACGGCGGCGGAGGAGTAGGGGCGGGCTTCAATTGTGAAGAGCCGTCGCCAACCCCCTCAAAAATGCACAGCGGCTCTCGTCGCTTCAACTGCCGTGGGCCGGCAAAGCTGCGCGGCTACCAGTGCGCCGCAGGCCAGGCAGGCGGCGATGGAGGCCAGGCCCGCGACGTAGTTGTGCGTGACCTGGTGCTGCCAGCCCATGGCGACGGGCCCGAAGAAGCCGCCCAGGTTGCCGATGGAGTTGATCACCGCGATGTGCGCGCCGACCATGGGCCCCGCCAGCCGCACCGTCGAAGCGCTCCAAAAGACCGGCATCGCCGAGAGAACGCCGACGGCGGCCAAGCCAAACCCGCCAATGGCGAGCGAGTTGCCGGGCGCGCATGCCGCCAGCAGAAACCCCGTCGCGGCTACCAGATAAGCCCCGGTGAGGTGGAAACGTCGCTCGTGGCGACGGTCGGAACTCCAGCTCCACAGAATCATGCCAAATACGGCGGCCAGGTAAGGCAGCGCCGCCGCCCAACTGAGGCTCTGGAGGCTCATGCCGCGCGAGACCAGTACCTTGGGAATCCAGAAGCTGAGACCATAGAGGCCGACCATCAGGCAGAAATAAGCCAGGCTCCAGAGGTAAACGGAGGGCTCGGCGGTGAAGGCCTGCATGAGCGAGTGCGGCTTGGAGGATTGCGGCCCGGCAGACTGCTGGAGTTCGTTCTGAAGCGCTCGTTTTTCTCCGGCAGTCAGCCAATCCACCTCTTCCGGCCCGTCGGGTAGCAGGATATAAGCCACCACGCCAAGAAGAATCGCTGGCGTTCCCTGGAGCAGAAAGAGCCACTGCCAGCCCTTGAGGCCGGCGAAATGGTCGAGCAGCAGGATCTGCGCGGAGACCGGCGCGCCGATCATGTTTGCCAGGGGAATGGCCGTGACGAACCAGGCCATGACGCTGGAACGCACGGACGATGGCAGCCAGAACGTCAGGTAGAGGATGACGCCGGGGTAAAATCCGGCCTCGGCTGAGCCGAGCAGGAAGCGCAGCACAATGTAGGATGCGGGCCCGGGAACGAAGGCGTTGGCGACCGACAGGATTCCCCAGGCGATCATCAGGGTCATAATCAGGCGGCGCGCGCCCACGCGCAGCAGCAACTGGTTGCTGGGCACCTCGAACAGAAAATAACCCAGGAAAAACATGCCCGCGGCCAGGCCGAACAGGCCCTCGCCGATTTGCAGGTCGCGGTTCATGGTGAGGCCGGCAAAGCTGACGTTGACCCGGTTGAGAATGCCGACCAGGTAGAGCTGCATCAGGAACGGAACCAGCCGGCGGGAGATTTTCAGGTGGAGAGGATTCACGGATTCCTGGTGATCGCTTTCGTGACAAGTTTCAGACACACGGAGTATGGCACGCAGGGAATCGCGCAGCAAACGACGCGAACTGGCCCGCGGCCCTGGCTGCGCAGCCGCAGTCCGTCGGGAGGGCCTCTGAAAGCTTGCTGCGCAGCCGGCCCGGCGTGAGTTAGCATCAATCCACGTTCCGACCCTTTCCGCCAAAGGAAGCGTGGCCATGCGTTTCAGTTCGACTCTCCGCCGGTTGGCTTCGCTCGCAGTCGTCGCGTATGCAAGCTGGTTGCCTGCTCAGTCTTTCGATTTGGACCGCGGCCGGGAGCCGGTGGTCTCGCTCGACGGGCGCTGGCGCTTCCATCCCGGCGACTCGCCGCTGTCGTTCGAATCTCAACCAAAAGGCCAGAAAGCGGAGCTTTGGGCAGAGCCGGAATTCGACGACTCCGCGTGGCCGCTGCTCGATAGCGGCAAGTCCTGGGCCGCGCAGGGCTATCCGGGCATGAGCGGCTTCGGTTGGTACCGCTTTACGATCAAGGTTCCGGCCGGAGAAAAGCCCACTGCGCTGCTGCTGGGTCCCATTGTGACTTCGTTCGAGGTCTATGTGGACGGGAAGTTTGCAGGCGGCTCGGGAGAGATGCACGCGCTTATTCCCGACACTCGCATCAGCTTCCACCTCTTTCCTCTCACCACAGGTGGGAGCGGCTCAGAGCGCACCGTTCACGTGGCCATCCGCGTATGGCATGCGCCCATCTGGGCAAGCTACGTGGGCGGAGGGCCCTACCGGCGGGGCCACCTGGCCGGCGACCCGGCCCTGTTGGCTGCCGAACAGCAGCATCATCAATTGGTTCGCAATGTCCGGTATGTCGATGCCTACTCCTACAGCATCACCGCTGGCCTGGTCGGATTCGCCATCCTGTGCCTGTTCTTCATTCGCAAGGCGGAGCGCGAGTACCTGTGGTTCGCTCTCATCCTGCTTGCCCAGGCAGCCGACAACGCCCTCACCGTCGGCCAGGAAATCTACTCCTGGCTCTTCCTGCCCATTTACGATCTGCTGGATGGGACTCTGGCGGCCATCACCATCGTTGCGGCTCTGTGCTTCTTTTCAAGAATCCTCGATGTACGCGCCGGGCGGCTGGGGCGCGTTTTTCTGGTGCTGGCGGCTTTGAGCCCGTTTGCGGCCGTTTTCTACTGGCCGGGCTGGTTCTCCGCGCCGGCTTCGGCCGCCATACAACTGGCCTGCCTGTTGCCCGCGGTGGGGTGGATTCTGGCCGTGCTGGTGGAGCGGGCCGCCCGCGGCAACCAGGATGCCCGCCTGCTCCTGCTGCCCACCTTGCTCGACTTTGGCTACTTCCTGGCCGACAACCTGGCCATTGTGCTCAACCAGGCCGGCCTGACGCGCGTGCCGCATGTGCTGGAGGTGCCGCTGCCGCTGCCTCCCTTCACCATGCAAACCGGCATTCTGCTGCACCTCGTCTTCCTGCTGGCCATGGTGGTCTTCCTGGTTCTGCGCTTCACCCGGGCGCGGCGCCGCGAGGCGTGGCTGGCCGGCGAGTTCGAAGCCGCGCGCCAGGTGCAGCAGGTGCTGCTGCCCGACGAACTGGACCAGTGTCCCGGCTTCACCGTCGAGTGCATCTACCAGCCCGCCGACCAGGTGGGCGGCGACTTCTTCCAGCAGATCGGCGACGGCCGCGGCGGCATGTTGATCGTGGTGGGAGACGTCAGCGGCAAGGGCCTGCCGGCGGCCATGATGGTCTCGGTGCTGGTGGGCGCCATCCGCGCCGAGGCCGCCCACGGCGTAAGTCCCGCCGCCTTGCTGGTCTCGCTCAACGAACGCATGATGGGCCGGGCGCACGGCGGATTCACCACCTGCCTGGCCGCTCACATCTCCCGCGAGGGCCGGTTGATGATGGCCAACGCCGGCCACCTGCACCCTTACCGCAACGGAGAGGAGATTGACCTTCCCGGCTCCCTGCCGCTGGGTATTGTGGCCGAGCCCCAGTTTGAAACCATCGAGATGACGCTCGCGCCTGGCGATCGCCTCACCTTCGTTTCGGACGGCGTGGTCGAGGCCCAATCCAAATCCAAAGAGCTGTTCGGCTTCGACCACACGCGCGCACTCAGCCGCCAGCCCGCTGCACAGATTGCCGAGGCCGCCCGCGCCTTCGGCCAGGCGGACGACATTACCGTGGTCACGGTCGAGTTTTCCGGCGCACCGGTGTAGGCTGCTGGCGTGCCAAAGGGCGAGGGCCGGAATTGCCTAAGGGCGTTGGGATTGCCGGTTTCCTCAGAGCAATCGCATTTGGAATTCTCAGAGCACTTTCATCGATTTGTCATCCTGAGGAGCGCAGCGACGAAGGATCTGCGGCGGTCTTTCGGCCTATTTCGGGCAAGATGGGCATCTTGGCTTCTTCAACCTTCGCCGCAAAGCAGGAAAGAACAACCGCAGTCATTCATGGCGCTTCGCGCCACCCAGGACCATAAAGATTCGATGGTTTTGTCGGGCCGAATCTAAACGACTTAGCCGAATCTTTAGGGCAGATCCTTCACTACGTTCAGGATGACAAACGTTGTACGCAAAGAGATTTGAAATGCGATTGCCCTGCCGGTTCCCTATTGAAGCACACGCACCCGGCCCGAACCGGTTAAAGTACTGAGCATGAAAATTGCGCGGTTTTTTCTTGGCTTGTGCGCGCTGGCTCTTGTGGCTGCCGGAGCGTCCGCAGCGCGTGGACAGCAGCCATTCGCCGTTATTCCTCCGCTTGCAGAGCCCCAACTTGTCATCCTCGACACCGACATCGGCGACGACATCGACGACGCCTTCGCGCTGGCACTGGCGCTACGCAGCCCGGAGTTGCGGATTCTCGGCATTACCACCACCTTCGGCGATACGGAACTCAGGGCGAAGCTGCTGGACCGCTTTCTGAGCGCTACGGACCAAAGGATCGATGTGGTGCCCGGCGTTCCCACGCCGCACAATAATGTCCTTACGCAGGCCGCGTATGCGGGCTGGGAATCGAGTGCCGCGTGTTTCGGCGCGGGCTCCATTCTCTTTACCACTAATCTTCTTACCACTAAGGACGCGGCCCGTTTGGAACGCGTGACGGGGCAGCAGCAGAACCACGACGCCGTCGGCTTTCTCCTCGACCAGATCAAGGCTCACCCGGGTCGAATCACGCTCATCGCCATCGGTCCGCTCTTCAACGTCCAGGCGGCTATCGAGCGCGATCCGGCCACCTTCCGCCAACTCAAACGGGTGGTTTTGATGGGCGGCAGCGTCTACCGCGGCTACGACGGAGCGAACGGCGAACGCCGCGCGCCCGACGCCGAGTGGAACATCGACCGCGATCCGGCGGGAGCCAAGGCTCTGCTGGCCACGGGCGTGCCGGTCTTCATGATGCCGCTCGACTCGACGCAAATCCATCTGGAGGCCGATGCGCGGGAGAAGATCTTTTCTCACGGCTCGCCGCTCACCGACCAGTTGACCCTGCTTTACCATCAGTGGCTGGCTGGCAACGATGGGCACGCCGCGGCGCCTACGCTCTTTGACCCGGTGGCCGTGGCCTATGCCGTCCGGCCGGATTTGTGCCCGGCGAAGCCGATGCGGCTGGAGGTGGACGACAAGGGATTTACCCGGCCGGTGGAGGGCGCGCCCAACGTCCAGGTTTGCCTGCAATCGGACGAGAAGGGGTTCCTGAAGTTCTATTTGGGCCGGGTTGTGGGGGAGACAACCCGCTGACTCAAGGCATGGGGAGGGCTCAATTTACGTTGATTTTCTTGCCGCGGCGGCGGGATTTACGATTTCCAGAGCGCAGGCGCGTCGGTTGTGCGCAAGGTCACTTGCAACTCCATTGACAGCGGGAGAAAGTAGGTGAAAAATGGCGAGTCGAGCCAATTCGAACCGTTTTGTGCGGTGCATGGAGGAAATGTGAAAAACGCAGTGAAAATCTTTGTTTTTGCGGTGTTGGCAATTCTAGGCGCGGGATGGATGTTGACCGGCTGCAAGTCGGCGCCGGAGCTTACGCAAGCCAACGCACAGACCTTGATCCAGGCGAAGTATGATCAGACCCCTGCTGTTGGCGCCAACATCAAGGTGGACCATCTGGGCCTGAGCCAGGGCATCACTGGCAAACTCTGGACCTTGACCAAGGTGTATCCCAACAAATACTGGGCCGATTACACGCTGACCGCCGATGGCCAGAAGGCGGTCAAGCTGCCGGGCGGTGGCGATGTGCTCCAGTGGCGCCCGGACAGCGCCGACGATAAAGGCTATTCGCTGGTTGTGGTTACCGTGGCCGCCAACCATCTGAAAGCGCATGATGTGAAGGATCCCCAGGACGAAGTGCTTCCCGGCGTGTCGGCGGCCAAGGGCGCGGCGTTCATCGAAGGCGTGAACTTGGACGGCGTGCCCGACGCCGTGCAGCAGATCGCCCACAACCCGGGCAACAAGCTGAGCACCAAGCGCCAGGCGGACTTCTCCCTTGAGAACGGCACCTGGGTTCTGCATGCAATCGTGTAGGTGAGTTGTTACGGGCAACAGCGGGAGTCTCCCGGTGTGGGCGGTTCTTAAATATGGAGCGTGGCGCGCGGAGCTTAGGCCAGGCCGCGCTTTGCGTCTATTGGCGGGCCGAGTTCCCGGTCCGCAGCGCCTCATTGCATCGAGAGATTCTTGCGAAGGCGCCAAGCTCTGCCATGGAATCCCACAGAACCGTAAGCGGTCATAACGTCAGACTCCGCAGGATTGAAAGGGGTTACACCATGTCTCGCGCCCTTCTTCGCGTATCCTTGCTTGCTGGAGCCCTCATTTGGGTTGCTGGCTGCGGCGGCTCCTCGGGTGCAGGCTCCGGCGGCGGCAACAACTCGACCACCGTCACATTCACCATCACTGGCGGAACGCCCGCCGCCGTAGCCACCAAGATCGGCTCCGGCTCGTTCGCCGCCGCGACGCTCACCGCCGGCAAGCTCACGCTGAGCCTGCCCAGCGGCACGACCAACTTCGCCGTGGCCTTCGCCTGTCCCGCCGTGTCTCTGAGGCCAACCTCCCAGGCCCAGGAAGCGATTGAAAATGTGTTCCAGGCAAGTACGCTGGACGGAACTTCGTTTTCCCAATCGTGCCCGACCGCGCCGGGCACCGGCACAACCGGGACACTGACGGGATCGGTGGATGCGAGCGCAATTCCCGTGGCAAGCTTTTTGGACATCAACGCTGGAAACGGCACGGGACAGTCGTCTACGACTCTGGGAAGTTCGAGTGGCAGTTTCAGCCTTGCCGCACCGGCGGGGACGGATCGGGTGGAGGTGGCAGCCTACAGCTCCGTCCAGGTTTCCGTTTCAAACGGCTTCTTCGAGACGATCAGCCTGGTTGCCGCGAAAAGCTTCAGCAGCCAGACCGTTCCCGGAGCATTGAACGGCGGCAATACGGTCGTTTTTAGCGCCGCCGACGAGACAACGCTCGAGCCTCTCACCTATAGCAGCGTCCCCTCGGGATATGGCGCGCCATCGACACTTGTTGGTTATGAAATGGGCGGCCAGGGCGCATTTCTGATTGCAAGCTTTGCTACATCCGGATACCCGGTCCTGCCTGCTGGCGCGACGCAAAGCGGAGACTCCTATGTCTTCACTGCCTCTGCCCAAAACACCTCGAATGCAATTGAAAGGGTTGTGGTCACAACGACTTCGGCTTCAGCCGTTCCAGAGTCCTTTGCCTTTCCAACCGCGTGGTCTTACGCGGGCCCCACACCAGCGGCGCTGCCTTCCTTCGATCTTTCCTATACGGGATTCTCCGGCAAAACAGACGTTCACAACGGTGTGGGCATGACATGGGTCACCGGCTCCACGACTGAAAACCTCGTAGCTGTCACGGCGACAGAGAACTACCTGAACGGATCAACGACCCTGGCGGTTCCGGATCTCTCGAACCTGACAGGATTCATCGCCCCGCCAGCCTCCGGAACGGATGTGGTATGGACGGCGGAGATCTCCCAGGGAAGCTCCTCGTCTGGTCAGTCGTCGGGCTCAAATGGGACCGTGACGACTGTGCTCAATACGGGTCACTACAAAGTGCCTTGACCCTCGCTGGCGGGTCGAAGGAGATGTATGCCTGGAGGCCAAATGGACAGCGGCATTTTGCGGGACCGGGGAACGGCCCGGACCGACGGGCGCGCGTTTGTCGTGTTTCTGATTGGGCTGCGCGTGAACCGGTTGTGGGCACTCGGCCGATGGGTGAGGGTGTTGATGGCCATGCCGCCGATGCTGCGTGAACTCTATCGCCATCCGGAACTGGGGTTCCTTTCGGCGGACTTCCTGCTGAATTGGCGGGGCGTGACGCTGCTTCAGTACTGGCGCAGCCTGGAAGATCTGACAGCCTATTCCAACGCCCGCGATCACGCGCACTTTCCTGCCTGGCAGGAGTTCTATCGCAGAGTGGGGAGGGACGGAAGCGTGGGCATCTGGCACGAGACCTATTGCATCGAGCCGGGCGCGGCGGAAAGCATTTATGTGAATATGCCGCCCTGGGGACTGTCCCGCGCCTTTGGCCGCGAGACAGTGGCCGAGGCCAAGGCCACCGCGCGCCAGAGGTTGAGCGCAGGCAAAACTTAGGACGGAAACAGAGTGTCCGAAGCGGGCGGCATGGTTGCCAGGCGAGAGCGGCGGCGAGGCGGCCTAGGATCGGCTGAAGCCAGCAGTCCGGCAATCTCGCGCAATTCGGAACGGGCATGGGCGACGGCTGTGACGATGCCCTCCTGGCGCTGGCCGGAATCGCCGTCAAGCAGGGGCAACTGCGGCTGAGGGTCGTGCTTGGGATCCTGACGGCGGTGTCCCTGCTCCAGGACCTGGCGGGCTCCGGCGAGCGTGTAACCCTCGGTATGCACCAGGTTCTTGATCTTCAGGGCCAATTCCACGTCGCGGCGGCGGTAGAGCCGCTGGCCGGTTCCGCTCTTGTTGGGTTTGAGCTGGGGAAACTGCGTCTCCCAAAAGCGCAAGACGTAGGTTTCCACGGCGCAGATGCGGGCCACATCGCCAATCTTGAAGTAGAGGCGATCGGGGATCGCTGGCGAGTCGAAGGCGCGCTGCTGGGGAAGTTGCATGGCCATGGCGAAGATGAGGAGGACACCGCAACCGTGGTGTAACCCTGCTCTAAACGCAGTATAGGCCACGATTTGCACTCTTTGTGAAGCAAAATCTGCGGTTCGGCCCCACTTTTCTTTGGGAGCCGGTGGAGCGGAGGCCCGAATCGGCAGGGAACCGCTGCGGGTCTGCGCTGGTTTACTCGGTTTCAGGCCGTGTGATGGGTGCACGGGCCGGGGAATGGTGCGGCGCCGCGCGAAGGTATTGTTCCGGCCAACTGGCGGGCTCGCCCAGGGCGGCGGCCGCGTGAAGGGGCCAATAGGGGTCGCGCAGCAGTTCGCGGCCAAGGAAGACGAGGTCCGCATCACCGCGCGTGACGATTGCGTCGGCTTGGTCCGTGCCCGTAATCAGACCGACGGCGGCCGTGGGAATACCGGCCTCGCGATGAATCCTGGCCCCAAGCTCGACTTGAAATCCGGGACCGACGGGAATCTTGGCATTGGGAACCAGCCCGCCGGAGGAAACGTCCACTAGGTCGACTCCATGCTTGCGCAGGAGGCCGGCCAGTTGGACGGATTCGTCGAGCGTCCAGCCGCCCTCTGCCCAATCAGTGGCCGAGATGCGGACGAAGAGCGGCAAGTGCGCTGGCCACTCCGCGCGGACCGCGTCCACAACTTCCAAAACCAGGCGAACCCGGTTCTGAAAGTTGCCGCCATACGCATCGGTGCGTTGGTTCGCGAGCGGCGAGAGGAATTGATGCAGCAGGTAGCCGTGTGCGGCGTGAATCTCAACCAGGTCGAAACCGGCGGCGAGGGCGCGGCGAGCGGCCTGCACAAAAGCCTGAACCACGGCTGCAATGCCGGCCAGGTTGAGCGCCTGGGGCACGGCATAGGCCGGGGAAAACGCCAGGGAACTGGGAGCAACCGGCTGCCAGCCGCCTTCGGCCGGGCTCAGCAGACGCTCCCCGCCGAAGGGAACGGCCATTGAGCCTTTGCGGCCGGCGTGGGCCAGTTGAATGCCGGCCCGTGCGCCCTGGGAGTGAATGAATTGTGCGATCCGTTCAAGCGCGGGGATGTGAGCGTCCTTCCAAATGCCCAGATCGCCGGACGAGATGCGCCCCTCGGGAACCACGGCCGAGGCTTCAAGGATTACCAGCCCTGCACCGCCCTGGGCGCGGCTGCCCAGATGGACGAGGTGCCAATCGGTGGCGAAGCCGTCCTGAGACGAGTACTGGCACATGGGCGATACTCCGATGCGGTTGGCAAAGCTGACCGAGCGGAGTTGAAGAGGAGAGAAAAGAGCATGACTCATGCCTATGTAGATGCCCGTGAACAGAATGGGACTCAAAGCCGACCGGTTGCGGCGAGCGCCGATTGGCTTTCGACTCCACGGTGATGCGCATGGAGGACGGCAGGGAATTGACTTTCGGGCGATTCCCTACGGAGTATGATCGTCCTGACTTCTGGAGGAGGACAAGCAAGTGCCTGCAATGAAATGGAATGCAGTGTTACTGATGCTGTGCAGCGTATCTTCGGCTCTCTTGCTTTCGCAGGTACCAGCAAGGCCGCTTGTTATCCAGGAAATTGATGAGACAAAGCTGGTGACGTTGCACGGAAGCGTGCATCCTTTGGCTCAGGCTGGCTCGGACCGCGGGGCGGTTTCCGATTCGTTTGCGGCGGGGCGCATTTTGTTGTTATTGAATGCCCCGCCGGAGCGGGAGGCCGCGCTTCAACAGTTCTTGCAGACGGTCAACACACGAGGTTCGGCCAGTTATCACAAGTGGCTGACGCCCGAGCAGTTTGGCGAGCAGTTCGGCCCTGCCGATGCAGACATTCAGACCGCGACTGGATGGCTGAGTGCACGCGGGCTTCGTGTTTCACAAGTTACCAAAAGCAAGAGAGTGATCGAGTTTTCCGGGACTGCGGGCCAGTTACGCAAAGCATTTCATACCCAAATTCACGAGTACAACGTTCAAGGCGAAATTCACTACGCAAACGCGAGTGAGTTAAGGATTCCGGCGGCGCTGGCAGCGCTGGTGCGCGGTGTCTCACCCATGAACAATTTCCGTGCGCAGCCGCTGGTCAAGGTTGAGGGCAAGGCGCTCTATTCGCGCAGCACAAAGAAGACCACTCCAGAGTGGACGGCGCCCAATCAATACGGCACCGCGAACCCCTATGAATTTACCGTTGCGCCGGAGGATTTCGCGACGCAGTACGACCTTGCTCCGCTCTATCAGGCGGGAGTGAATGGCGCGGGACAGACCATCGGCATCATCAACGAATCCAATATCGATCTCAGCGTTGTACAGGCCTACCAGAGCCTCTTCGGGATTGCCGGGACGGCGCCGCAGGTGGTGATCGATGGAGACGATCCGGGCACGCTGAGTAGCGTGGACGTTGAAGCCTATCTCGACGTGGAGTTGAGCGGCGCGGTTGCGCCGAAGGCCACGGTGAACCTGTACATTGCGAGCGGGAGCGCGTTGCAAGACCCGCTGGCATTGGCGGCCATCCGCGCCGTGGAGGATAACCAGGCATCGGTGCTAAGTGTGAGCTTTGGCGAGTGCGAATCCTATCTCCGCGAGGCGGGAAATCAGTTTTGGGCAGGATTGTGGGAACAAGCGGCGGCGCAGGGGCAAACGGTATTTGTTTCTTCGGGAGACAGCGGATCGGAATGCAGTCTTGAGGAAGAGAACACCGTCAGTGGTCTCGCCTCGACCCCGTGGAATATAGCCGTGGGCGGGACGGACTTTTATTACTCCGACTATGCCACCGGGGGCGCCAGCGCAGCCAGCCTTTGGAACACCACGAACGATGCCAACCTGGGCTCGTTGAAAGCCCCGTTGCCGGAACAGCCGTGGGACGATCCGTACGGGCTGAACGTAATTCCCAACGGCTACCAGCGGGGTGAACGCGCCGCTGGCGGCGGAGGCGCGAGCAATTGCACGGCGCAGAACTCTTCCACCCTGGCGTGCATCAGCGGTTATACCAAACCGGGCTGGCAGACGGGCCCTGGTGTGCCCGCGGACGGAGCGCGCGATCTGCCCGACGTTTCGCTGTTTGCCTCCAACGGCGCCAATCTGAGCGCCTATGCCATTTGTGCCGCCGAAGGCGAGTGCGCTGCAGGATCGGGCGACAACGCTGAGGTCTATTTGGTGGGCGGCACATCAGCCTCCTCTCCTGCGATGGCTGGCATCATGGCGCTGGTAAACCAGAAGTATGGACGCCAGGGGCAAGCCAACTTCACACTGTATCCGCTGGCACAGCAAAAACCGGCGGCTTTTCATGACATCACCGTCGGCAGCAACAGCGAAGTATGCGGAGGTGTCGCCGATCCTCCCATCTGCGTCCTGCAGTGGAATGAAATCTATGGCACACCGCAGTACCCGGCAGGGCCTGGTTACGATCAGGCCAGTGGGTTGGGCTCGGTGGACGCCAGTGTGCTGGTGAATAGCTGGAACTCCATCACATTCAAACCCACAACCACCGCTCTTGAACTCTCCAAAAACAGCGTTCCTCACGGCACGCCCGTCACGCTCACCGCGACCGTGGCTCCAGAATCCGGCTCAGGAACGCCCACCGGCGATGTGGCCATTCTGACCAACTCGACGCTGCCGGCCAGCCAGTCGCAAACGTTCATCGCTCTCAGCGGCGGCACGGGTTCGAGCAGCGTGGACTATCTTCCGGGTGGAAATTACCAGGTAACTGCCCGCTATGGCGGAGACGGAACATTTGCCGCCAGCACCTCGTCGCCCGAGTCGCTCACAGTTACTGCGGAAAAATCGAATATTAACTTCTCCATAAGAAGCTCGGCATCCTCGATCACTACAGGAGGAAGCGTCGCCTATGACGCGCCTCTGACACTCTACATTCAGCCGACAGGGGTAAGCGCCGCTTCTGGGAAAACCAACGGAAACGCCACGGGCACAGCGACGTTCACGGTCGACGCGACCACAGCGACCGTCGCACTCAACAGTTCCGGCGCGGCCAATTGGAACCCTCCCGCACTGTCCGTGGGCAACCACACGGCGAGCGCAACCTACTCCGGCGACGCCAGTTTCGAAGCCGCGTCGGCGACCTCGGTTTCCTTCAGCGTTACGCAGGGAACGGTATTTCTCAATAGCAGTTCGATCGGGCCGTATACGTATATGTTTACGTCGAGTGGCGAGGAATTGCCGGCCATCTACATGAATCCGGGCAGCAGCCTGACTGTGGGCGTCACCGCACAAGGCTCGTACACATTGGGCGCCAACCCGGCGCAGATTCCGCTCGGTACGAATGCTCCCACCGGTACTGTGCAGGTTTGCCTGGGAACATATCCTATGGATTACCCCCCATGCTATAAGCCGACCTACTCGCAAACCGCAACGCTTGCCCCGTTAAGCGGATCTACCGGCCCAGAGTCGTTGGCCGCGGTCACCTTCCCCAGTATTGCCGCCACAGTCGATGGTTACTATATCTTGTCAGCCGTTTACAGTGGGGATGCGGTCTGGGGGTCTTCCGGGCTGTTTGAATTGTGGCCAATTACTGTTCAGACATTGCCAACCTATGCAACCTCCGTCACAGCTTTAAGCATCACGCCAACGAGCTTTTCCGGCGCACAAACGGCAACCGTCACAGCTACGGTCACCGGATCCGGGAACGCAGGAACTTCGCCGACGGGAGAGATCGACTTCTACAATAACGATGTCTTTCTCACCTACTGGTATTGGCAAACAGGGGTAGCAGGCACAGCGAGTACGATCTCCTTCGAAGTTAACCCGACCTGGTTTAATCAGACAGGGGCGAATCAACTTACCGCGGTGTATACAGGCGACGGCGCGAACGGCCCGTCCGTGAGCAACGCGTTGAGCTTTACGGCAAGCCGGGCAGTCGGCGACTTTACGCTCGCCCCCCAAACCCCGCAAGTTGTCGTGAAGGCCGGAAGCTCCGCAACTGTAGCTCTGAACCTGACCTCTTTGAGCAACTTCAATGGCGATGTGGCCCTGACCTGCACGCCTTCCTCTACCCAGTTCGGTTGTGCCGTGAACCCGGCATCGGCTACCCTGAATGGCGCGGCCACGGCAACGCTGACCATCAATGCCGTGGTGCAAACGGCTTCGCTTTCCCAGCCAGCTGGCCAAAAGCGGTCTCCGTGGCCGGTGGCCGCGGGGATGCTGGCGTTTGGCCTGTTCCTGGCGGGGAGACGCGGAAGACGGTTCAGGCAAAGCCTGTTTGCCTGCGTCTGTCTCTTTGCTGCGATGCTGACGATCAGTTGCGGAGGCGGCGGTGGATCGACGAAGACGAACCCGCCACCACCGGGCTCTTCGGCCGCAGGGACCTACAGCGTGGTAGTTACCGGAACGGCAAACGGGATCATCCACAACGCGAAGATCACTGTGGTCGTTCCTTGACAGGCCGGAACAGCCACAGGTTGAGCAGCGTGAAAAGCAGAGCGCCTACGGTGAACTTGAGCCAGACAGGAGCCTGGGACGGCGAGAAGAAACCCTCCAGGCAGCCGGCGATCACCAGCAGCGGAATAATGCCCGAGACCAGTTGTGTAGCCTCGATGCCGCCGCGGGCCACTGACTCCTTCCAACGCAAGGCGCCGGGAAAGAGCATGGCGTGTCCGAGCCGGAATCCGGCGGCGCCGGCGATAATGATCGAAGGCAGTTCGAGCGCGCCGTGCGGAGCCACAAAGCTCCACAAGGCCACCGACATATCGTAGTGGTGGCAGGCCGCTCCGATCACTCCCAGCATCATGCCGTTTACGTAGAGATACCAGAAGGTTCCCAGGCCAAAGACAATCCCCGAGGCGAAGAGCATAAAGCTGACGGAAAGATTGTTGGTCATGATGGCGCTGGTTTCCATCGGCGCTACGCTGACGATGGAGTGGGTCCACATCTGGTGGCGTTCCATGGTGGCGATCATCGCCGGGCCAACGAAGTGGCGCATGAACTCCGGCCGGGCGTTGGTCAGCGCGGCGCCCAGCAGGCCCCAGGCCGCGGAGATAACCAGCGAGGCCACCACGTAGCCGATCTGACGTTGGAACAGGACCGGATACTCATCCTTGAGAAAGCGGAACAGGGTGAGCAGATTGGTCTTGCGGCTGGAATAGATGATATGGTGGGCGCGAGCCAGCAACTGATTCACATGCAGGGCGTAGGTGCGGGAGGTCGAGTCCTGGCGCAGCACCGAGAGGTCCGCCGCCACCTGCCGGTAAAGCAGGGCCATCTCCTGCAGCTCCGCGCGTGAAAGTTGGCCGAGGCCGCTTGCGTCGGACTGGGCCAGCAGCGAGGCCAGCCGGTCCCAGTGGGGCCGGCGCTTGAGAATCCACTGGTTGGAGAGGATTTGCGCCATGGACTTGAATTCTGAGCAGCTTAATCCAGATCAGCTTAACATCGATACGCCGGAACTGGTCGGCATCGAGCTGCCGCTGGCCGGAATCGGCAGCCGTTTTATCGCTCTTCTGGTCGATTATCTGATTTGGGGCGCGGCCCTCTTCGTACTGATTTGGCTGGCAATTTTCCTCCTGCCGAGCATTGACGCATTCTCAAAGATCTCGGAACAGTGGGCTGCGGGTATCATCATTTTTGTTGTTTTCCTCTTCAATTGGGGCTACTTCACCTTGTTTGAGGCGTTTTGGAACGGCCGCACGCCCGGCAAGCGCGTGGCGCGGATTCGCGTGATCCAGCGCTCCGGCCGGGCCATCGGGCTGTTCGAATCGATGGCCCGCAACCTGGTGCGCTATGTGGACCAGCTCCCCTTCTTTTATGCCGTGGGAGTGATCGCCATGTTCGCGACCAGCCAGCACCAGCGCCTGGGCGACCTGGCGGCCGGCACCCTGGTCGTCCGGGACCGCGAGGAGGAGGCGCCGCTTTGGGGCGAGTCGGGAGCGCGGACCTTCACGGCGCAGATTTTTGCTCCCGGCGCACCGGCTCCCGAGCCGTATACCGCCTTTTCTTTGCCGACCACCGGCATCGCGAAGCTCTCGGCCGCGGACCTGGAGGTGCTGGAGGGCTTCTTCTCCCGGCGGCTCGACATGAGCCTGCCCACCCGGCAGGCGCTCGCCCAGCGAATCGCCACAGCCATTCAGGCCAAATCCGGGCTGGAGCCGCCTTCCGGCGCCAGCGTGGAGACCTTTCTGGAGGCCACGGCACACCAACTGCGCGACCTGGCCCGGATGAAATAGAGACCCTCAAGTGGCAGGCCGCGCTTTTCGTCAGGGAGGAGTGGCATTACGTCGCATGCGCTTACCCTGCTTATCCTGGATCCTGATTCAACCGGTTCAAAGAAGCGATTTTTAGAGAAGGCTGCTGGAACAGGCCGCGCTCATCCTTGGCCAAAACCGCTCCGAGGCCGGCACCGTTCCGGCTGGCTCCTTATAACTTCTTTATTTTATGGCCGTTCTAGGACTTTCTTAGAGCCCCGAAATCGAACCCCGAGAGAGCCGAAGACACGCGGCAGAAAGTTGCACTTGACAATCGTTTGTCCTAGGGCTTTTAATTTGCCCGGTTCAGTGGAAGGAGTCATTTGCGCTACCAACTAAAACGTTTGAGCGCAAGGATTCCAAAAAGCACAGAAAGGAAATTTCTTTCTTCCATACCACGGAGAACCTGGACAATCCGGAAGCCTGAACACAGTTGCAGGTGCCGGGAAGCGGATGTCCAGAGCCAGGAGGTTGCCGGGATTGATGAGGAGCACTCCGGCATGGAAACGAACACACAACAAACCCCGCAAGCCGGCACATAGTGGATGCCGGCGGGAGTTCCCGGAGGAAACTCCGGGAGGTCGCGAAGACGAGCGAAAGCAGACTGAAGGATTGCAGGTAAGTTGATTTTCTTTTTGACAGTTCTCGATCTGCACGCATTGAACGGCCGGTCGTAGTGCACGGGTCTCTGGTGAATCGATGTGTTTGAGTAAATCCAGTTCGGATCTCCTGCAGATGTCACGGCAGCTCTTGCAACAGAAGGCTCCGGGACAGCGGAGTGTGTCTTTGAGCGCAGCGAGAGCGGCGTTGAAAGAAAGCACGATGTGGGCAGGACCAAGCCCTGAAACGACGTATCGGCAACACGGTGCAACGCAGCCGGCTTCGTTCCTGCCAGACGGGGTCGCGGCTCCGCAACAAAACACAAGCAGCAACAACTTTGAAAAGGAAGGTCATATGAGACTAGCGAGAAACAGGTTCTTCCTGTTGCCGTTGTTCTTCGTGCTGGCATGCGCAGGAGCATTTGCGCAGGCCAATTCGTCGGTCACCGGCATCGTCACAGATCAGACCGGGGCAGTGGTATCGGGAGCGAAGATCAGCCTTACCGATCCGGCCACCGGCGTAACGAAAGTAACCATCAGCAGCAGCACCGGGCTGTATGAGATTGCCGGCCTGAACGCTGCCAACTACAACATGAAGGTGGTCGCAAAAGGCTTCGAGACATTCGCGCAGAATGGCATCGTGGTCAACATTTCCAACACTTTCCGCGTGGACGTCAAGCTGACAATCGGCGCCGAAACGCAAACCGTCACTGTCGAGGCAGATGCGTTGGCGGTGCAGGGCGACTCCAACGTAGTCAGCACCCTCATCAACGAGCAGCAGATCACCGAGCTGCCCACCAACGGCCGCAACGTTATCGGCCTCGCTGCACTGGGTCTCGGCGTCAGCGGCAACCTGCCCGACATGGAGAGCCCGTTCTCCGTAACCGCCAACTATTCCATCAGCTTCAACGGCCTCAACCAGGCGCACAACGTCTGGATGATTGACGGCGCCGAGGCCTATGACCGCGGTTCCGGCGGCAAAATGTCCGTCATGCCTTCCCAGGACTCGCTGGGTGAGTTCCAGGTCCTGGCCAGCAACTATCCTCCCGATTACGGTATCGCTTCCGGCGGCACCATCACCATGTCCATCAAGAGCGGCACCAAGAAGTTTCATGGTGAAGCTTGGGAGTTCGACCGCAACGACGCTCTGGATGCGCACAATTGGACCGACCATGGAGCCAACAAGTCTGAGCTGCGCTATAACGTTTTCGGCGCCAACGCCGGCGGTCCGGTGTTCATTCCTCACGTCTACAATTCGGCCAAGCAGAAGACCTTCTTCTTCTACAACGAAGAGTGGCGCAGGGAAGTTACCGGAGTTCCTACCACATCGATCAGTACTGTTCCCCAAGCAGATTTGGTCACAGCGGCATCGGATTTCAACTACGTGATCCCAACCTACAATCCCGCAACGGCGGTCATAGTACCTTCGGTTGCCGACCCGGTTTTGGCTGGGAAAATCACGGCCCATGGACTCACACCGGGCCAGGCCTTCCCGAGCAATACGATTCCAGGCGATCTGCTGGATTCCAATGCCCTGCTGTTCAACGCCACCAAGAACCTGCCGGCCTCGACGAACCCGGACGGCAGCTACACTCCGAGCGGCGGCCATCTGCCGGTCACCGTGCGTGAAGACCTCTTCCGCATCGACCACAACATCAACGACAAGTGGCAGCTCTTCGGTCACTACATCCATGACGCAATGGACACGGTTGAAGCAACTCCCGAGTGGCAGGGTGACAACTTCCCGACCGTCGGCTCCAACTTCAGCAACCCGGCGTATGCCGCGGTCGTCAAACTGACCGGCACGCTGACTCCCAACCTGCTGCTCGAAGCGGCATTCAACTACAACGGCAACAAGATCGCCATCATTCCTGTGGCGGCCGGCGGCGCCAGCTTCGTCAAGCCCTCGGGCTGGAGCACCGGAACCTACTTCGCGGCTGCCAATGACGTAGGCAATCGTCTGCCAGACATCGAATGGAGCACGATCCCCCACGGCACGGGTGGCTCTACCTGGGGCCCTGGAAACGATCCCTGGACCAATGGCGCTGAGGATTTCGCCGAGGTATATGGCCTGTCCTGGACCTACGGCAAGCATCAGATGAAGTTTGGCGGCGGCTACAACCGCTACACCAAGAACCAGGTCATCGGCAAGGACTCCGAGGGCGACTACCGGTTCGACGACAAATGGATTGCGGCCACAGACACAGTTCCCGGTCACCCCGAGGGGAACCTCACCGGCGATTCCTATCTGGACTTCCTGCTCGGCCTGGCCAATGGCGATAGCGGCAACGCCGCCTTTTCGCAGGCGAACGCCAATCCCATCAACCACTACGTCAACAGCACGATCTCGGTCTATGCCGAAGACAACTGGCATGTGAATAACCGGTTGAGTGTGCAGTATGGCTTCCGCTACGACATGATGCCGCATACATGGGAACGCAACAACCAGGTTTCCAACTTCAACCCCAAGCATTACCAGCCGGGTCTCACAACCGCAGCCAGCTTCAACCCGGACGGCTCATTTGCCACTGGCGCTCCTGGGCTTGTAACCAACTCGATCGGCACGTTCTACTTGAACGGCGTCGATATTGCAGGCCAGGAAGGCACACCGACGGCACTGGTCAAGAACGATTACAAGACCTGGATGCCCAGGGTCGGCTTCTCTTATGACATCGCCGGCAACGGCAAGACCGTGATCCGTGGCGGCTTTGGCACCTTCTACGAGCGCATCCAGGGCAACGACATCTACGATGCGGCCGGCTCGCCTCCTTTCATCAGTCAACCTGCTGCGGGGACCGTCGAATTCACCAACCCGAGCTTTAACTGGATGTCCGGCTCGGCTGCCTCCACACCAACATTTACCCAAGGCTACAACTCGCTGAACACCTACTATCCCGATCCTGCCGTGGCGCAGTTCAGCCTGGGCGTGCAGCATGAAATCGCTCCCGCGCTCATCCTGATCACCCAGTATGTCGGCAACCTGGATTGGCACCAGAACGTTTGGGTCCCGATCAACAACTTCCCGCTGTCCACGCCTCTCACAGCCCCGGCAGGCTGCCAGATCACCGCGAACCCCGGGCAAGTTGGTTTTGTGCAGGGCGCCTGCGCAATCAGCCGCCAGGTAGCTGCAGCCGGAAACCTCTCGACTGTCAACACCCTGTCAAACAAAACCTATCCCGGCTTTGGCAATATCAGGCTGCAGTCGACTCCGCAAACCGGCACCTACAACAGCTTCCAGGCCGGACTTCGCCAGCAGGGCAGGCATGGGCTTAGCTTCGAGCTGGATTACACCTATGCCCACCAGATCGATTCCACACCGGGAAGCGTGGATGTGGACAACAACAACCCGACCTTCAACCCCTGGAACCTGAAGTATGACAAGGGCTCCGGCATCCTGGATCGCCGTCAGGTCTTCAGCGGCAACTACGAGTACAAGCTCCCCTTCTTCAACCACTCCAGTGGCCTGACGAAGAGCATGCTCGGCGGCTGGGAAATCTCCGGCACGGTAGTTTCCGAGTCCGGCATACCCTGGTTCGGCAATGTCGCTCCAAAGACCTCCTACGGGGATACAGTTGGTTTGGGCGGCGATTACTCGATCCGTCCGGACATGGTCGGCAAACCGCAGTACGTTCGCCACACTGCGACCTACACTGACAGCAATGGAAAGACAGTCACGGGGTATCAATTTGTGAACAATGGAGCCAGCTCGGCCGGTTCCACCGCATGGGCCGTTGCGCCTAAAGCCAGTTGGGACGGCGGCTCGAACCTGGGCTTCGGCAGCATGGGCAAGGATGCCATTGTTGGCGCAGGCCGCACCAACTTCAGCACCGCTGTATACAAGACGTTTGCTTTCGGCGAGGCTGCTCATCTGGAGCTCCGCGCCGACACCTTCAACACCTTCAACCACACCCAGTTCAACGGACTAGGCGACAGCAATCCGTCGGATCCCGGCTTTGGATTCGTAAACGGCGCGCAGGACCCGAGAACCTTCGAGCTCGGCGGCAAGTTCGTGTTCTAACCACAACCTTCAACCGGGGCGCGGCAGGCAAACCCTGCGGCGCCCCTTTTCTTTGTGCGGCGCAAAATCGAATCAGCGCTTTCAAATTAAGATCGAAAAGAGAAGGCCGTGAGACGAGCGATACAACTGTGCATCGGGCTGACGCTGGCAATGGCTACCATCCATTGCGCGGGCCAGACCGCAACAACACCCGATCAGCAGCGGCAAACTGCGCTTGCGCTGGAACAGGCGGGCAGGAATCCCGAAGCGGAAACGGCATGGCGCGAATTCCTCAAGGCACACCCTTCCAATCCTGAGCCCTACGCGCATCTTGGACTGCTGGAAGCCAGGCAGGAGCACTACAAGGAAGCTGTGCCATTCTACCGAAAGGCCTTGGCTCTCAATCCGTCGTTTCCAGGCTTGCGGCTGAATCTCGGTCTCGCGCTCTTCAAGGCCGGCGAGATGAAAGAGGCCGTGCAGACATTCCAGCCATTGCTCAAGAGCCAGCCGCCCTCCTCGCCGGAGGCACAGCGGCTGACGATCCTTCTCGGGATGGCGCATTATGCTTTAGGCGAATTCGCCGAGGCCGTTCCCTATCTGAAGCAGGCCACGGCGAGCGACCCGGGGAGTCTGGGGCTGCGCCTGAGCCTGGCCCACAGTTGCATGTGGTCAAAACAGTACCAGTGCGTGATGGATACCTATCGCGAGATTCTCCTTCTGAACGCTGAGTCGGCTGAGGCCGACATGCTGGCCGGAGAAGCCCTGGACGAGCTGAAGGATCATGCCGGCGCCATCAAGCAATTCCGGGCCGCGGTTCAGGCCAATCCCAAAGAGCCTGAGGTGCACTTCGGCCTGGGCTATCTGCTGTGGACGCAAAGACAGTACCCGGAGGCGGTGAGCGAGTTTCAGGCCGAACTCGCCAACAATCCGGATCACGCCCAGGCCCTGGCCTATCAGGCTGACGCGCAGATGCAGATGAGCCATCCCGAAGCTGCCTTGCCACTCTTGGAGAAGGTGGAGCAGATCGCCCCGGCGCTCTTTCTGGCGCACCTCGACCTGGGCATTCTGTTTACAGAAGCGGGCAGGCAGCAGGACGCGCTACGAGAGCTGAATGCGGCTGCCAAGCTAAAGCCGGACGACGTGAACGCTCACTGGCGGCTGGGACGGCTTTACCGGTCCATGGGCAAAGCGGACTTGGCGAAGTCTGAGTTCGACAAGGCCAGCAGCATCACCAAGGCTGCCGACGATGCCTTGATCGACAAGATCAGCGGCCCTCGCGCCAAGGGCAAGGACGCGGAAGGACCGGCGCAAGCGCCAGCAAAGAGATGATTGGGAATCGGAGGCAGATTGCCGTGGACGCGCCCTAGTTGAGATGGGCTTGGGAGTCGATGGCCTTTTGCATCTCCAGCAGCTCCGCCAATGCCCTCTCGGGGCAGAGGTGGCGCGCCTCGAGCCGCTCCAGTTCCTTCTCCGCTTCGACAGAAGAGGCGACGGTCATGAAGCAGTGGAGGCAGCGGGTGTTGTAGGTTCCGTTCTCGTTTTGGGTGCGGCTATACATCGCTCCTCGGGAAACTCCGCCAAGATTAAGTGATGTTAGACGGCCTTGTATCTCCCGGACGTGACCCTCATCACCGGGCGATGTTTACCTCCTTCCCGAAGGGATGTTTCGAGTGCGGAAACTTGTTACAGCGTTGCTCCCTGGTTGGGGTTGCGGCGCAGTTGCCAGCAGGGAGTTTGGCCACCCTGGGGAAACAGCGAGACCGAGCAGGGAACGTCGCTTGAGCCGAGATAGTCGAACTCCTGCTTGTTGCCCTTGAGCGGAATGGTGACATAGCGGTTCACAGTGACCTTGCTCCTGGGCGAGCCGCGCAGCTTGAACACCGCCCAGTCGCCCCCATAAGTGGCCACAAAGGCTGCCACCAGCACCACGATCACCCGTTGCAGCCAGACAATCAACCAACGCTTCATGCGGATTCAACCTTCTTTGAGCAGGTGGGATTCTCCCTTGAGGGCGACGCCTGTTAGCTGGCGGCGGCGCGCTTCAGTCAGGAAAAAAGCCAGTTGAGCGGCGGCCTGAGCGTAGCTGAGGCCCTCCGCGCGAATGTTCGAAATACAATTGCGCTCCGCGTCGGTGCGGCCCGGGCGCGGAGCCCAGGTGATGTAGGCGCCGAGCGAGTCCGGCGAACTGAGGCCGGGCCGTTCGCCGATGAGCACCACGGACAATTGTGCGCCGAGCGCCGCGCCGATCTCATCCCCGATTGCCACGCGGCCCTGTTCGACCACGGCAATGGACGCAAGGCACCAGCCTTCGAGACGGGGAAGCAGTTCCCGAAGCAGCGGGGGCACGTGGCGCTCGACGGCCAAGGCGGAAAGCCCGTCGGCCACAATGAGCGCAAGATCGCAGGCGCCTGGGTGGAGCGCGGCGCGGCTGGCCTCGTCGAGCCTGCGGCCCAGGTCCGGGCGCTGCAGGTAGGTTGCGCGGTCCGCGGCTGCCGAATGCAGGCGCAGAACTGAACCGCCGGCGATTGCGGCGATGCTGGCCGCCAGGGCGGCAGCCTCCAGGCGAGCATGGACGGCATCGCGTGCCCGGGCATGGGCACGCTGAAAATCGAGCAAGTCACGCGTTTCAAGACTTACTCCGGTGCGGCCCAACCCAACACGAGCGGAAGTGAGCGCGCGCAGCCGGGAGGCCAGCCCGGCGCCGGACTGGGAGATTTCGCTCATGCCGGCAACAGCCTCTCCGGGTGGTTGGCTTCAAGAGCTAGGCGGTTGAAGCTGTCGCCCGCGAGCCACGCCTCGAACTCCGGCGCGGGCCGAAGTCCCAGCACGCGGCGCAGGTAAAGCGCATCGTGGAAACTCGTACTCTGGTAGTTGAGCATCACGTCATCGGCGCCCGGCACACCCATGATGTAATTGACGCCCGCCGCGCCCAGCAGGGTGAGCAGGGAGTCCATGTCGTCCTGGTCGGCCTCGGCGTGGTTGGTGTAGCAGACGTCGCAGCCCATGGGCAGGCCCAGCAGCTTGCCGCAGAAATGGTCTTCGAGTCCGGCGCGGGCAATCTGTTTAGCGTCATACAAATACTCCGGCCCTATGAAGCCGACGACTGTGTTGACGAGCATGGGCCGGAAGCGCCGGGCCACAGCATAGGCGCGCGCTTCGAGGGTCTGCTGGTCCACGCCGTGGTGGGCATTGGCCGAGAGAGCCGAGCCCTGGCCGGTTTCGAAGTACATGACGTTGTCACCGATGCGGCCATCGGCACAGTGTGCGCCGCGGTGGAGTGACTGGCCGGCCTGGTGAGCTTCTTCAAGCAGCGCCAGATGGATGCCAAAGTTGCGATTGGCCACCTCAGTCCCGGCGATGGACTGAAACAGCAAGTCGACCGGCGCGCCGGCCCGGAGAGCGGCCATTTGGGTGGTGATGTGGGCCAGCACACAGCTCTGCACAGGAATCTGGAACCGCTGGCGCAATGCTTCGATCAGTCGCAGGAGTTTTGTGGTGACGGCTACGTTGTCTCCGGCGGGGTTGATGCCGATGACGGCATCGCCGGAGCCGAGCAGAAGGCCGTCCAGAATCGATGCCGCGATGCCGGCCGGATCGTCCGTGGGGTGGTTCGGCTGCAGGCGCGCGCTCAGCCGGCCGGCCAGGCCGACGGTGGTGCGGAAGCGCGTGACCACGCGGATTTTGGCTGCGGCGGCAATCAGGTCCTGCACGCGCATCAGCTTGCTCACGGCTGCGGCCATCTCTGGCGTGAGGCCGGGAGCGAGAGCCGCCAGCCGGTCTCCCGATGCTTCGTCAGAGAGCAGCCAATTGCGCAAGTCGCCCACAGTGAGCGAGCGGACTGGCGCAAAGGCCTGTAAGTCATGAGTATCGACGATCAGGCGCGTCACCTCGTCGGTCTCGTAGGGAACCACCTGTTCGTCAAGAAAATGAGCCAGCGGCAGATCGGCCAGGGCAAACTGCGCCGCTACGCGCTCTTCGGCCGATGCGGCAGCCACACCGGCCAGCACGTCGCCACTGCGCAAAGGTGTGGCTTTGGCCAGCAGTTCGCGCAGATCGGCGAAGGCATAGCTTGTGTTGCCGACGGTGTGGGCGAAGGTCATGCGGTTGGCTTAAGCGTAACTGAAATTCGACGGAACCGGGGAATGCGGAAGCTAGAATCCCGGCTGCGGAACGATGACCGCAGGCCGCGGGGCGCCCTCGGGGAGAATCAGCTTTTGCGGGGAGCAGCAGGCGCGGTCGAGCTTGGCCAGGTCGGCCTGCATTTGCTTGTCGTTCCCCAACGCGGCCAGCACGGCGGAGAGAATGGAAGCTGCCGAGGCCTCGGCGGGCGGGCAAATGCGGTAGTGCATCCACTTTCCTTCCCGGCGCGCGGCGACGATGCCGGCGTTCCGCAGGTAGGCCAGATGACGGGAGATCTTCGGCTGGCCTTGGCCGAGAATCTCGACAAAGTAACAGACGCAGACCTCGCGCCCGGCCATCAGGTTGAGCAGGCGCAGGCGGGTGGTGTCGGCCAAGGCCGCGAAGAGGGCGGCCAGACTGGGAGATGTGGAGAGGCGAGCCATGGGCTCATTATATACGGGTTGACAAATATGAGCACTCCGCATATATTTGCTTAAACGAATGTGAGGCGCACTCAATGGATACGAAGACGATGGTTCAAGAGAAATATGGCGCTGCTGCGCGCCAGGTGAGAGAGAGCGGATCGGTGGCCTGCTGCGACCCTGGGCTGCGCTGTTGCGACCCGATCACGACCAACCTCTACAACGAGGCCGAGAAAAGCGGGCTGCCAGCCAGCGCCGTACTGGCGTCCCTGGGCTGTGGCAATCCGACGGCGCTGATTGAGTTGAAGGCCGGCGAAACGGTGCTGGACCTTGGCTCCGGCGGCGGCATCGACGTGCTGCTTTCAGCCAAACGTGTGGGACCGGCGGGCAAAGCATACGGCCTGGACATGACCGACGACATGCTCGCCCTGGCCCGCGAAAACCAGCGACAGGCGGGCGTCGAGAACGTCGAGTTCCTGAAAGGCGAAATCGAGAGCATCCCCTTGCTTGATAACTCGGTGGACGTGGTGATTTCAAACTGCGTGATCAACCTCTCGGCGGACAAGGACCGGGTGCTGCGAGAAGCATTTCGCGTTCTGAAGCCGGGCGGACGGTTCGCCGTATCCGACGTGGTGGTGCGGGGCGAGGCCCCTGAGGAAGTGCGCAAGAGCATGCTGCTGTGGGTTGGCTGCGTTGCCGGCGCGCTGGAGGAGAAAGAGTACTCGGCCAAGCTCGCCGGCGCTGGGTTCACCGGCATCTCGATTGAGCCGACGCGCGTGTACTCAGTGGAGGATTCGCGGACCTTTCTGGTGGAGGCGGGCATCGACGCGGATCGGCTGGCTTCGCAGATCGACGGCAAGTTCATGAGCGCTTTTATCCGGGCTACAAAGCCAGGAGCGGCGAAGCCAGCGGGTGGGTGCTGCGCGCCCGGCTGCTGCAACTGAACCAGCAAAGAAGGCGGCGAACATGCAACGGCCCTATAACATTCTTGTTCTGTGCACCGGTAACTCGGCGCGCAGCATCATGGGTGAAGCGCTGTTCAACACGCTGGGCGCCGGGCGCTTCAAGGCGTACAGCGCGGGCAGCCATCCGGGCGGCAAAGTGAATCCCTTCGCCATCGAGCAGGTGCGGGCGCTGGGCTATCCGCCGCAAGGCCTGCGCAGCAAGAGCTGGGACGAGTTTTCCGGGCCGGGTGCGCCGCAAATGGACTTCATTGTGACGGTATGCGACAACGTGGCCGGCGAGGTGTGTCCGTTGTGGCCGGGGCAGCCGGTGACAGCGCACTGGGGGTTTCCCGACCCCGCGGCGGTGGAAGGCACGGATGAGGAAAAGCGCGAGGCCTTTGCGCGAACACTGCGGCAGATAAGGATGCGCGTGCAACTGTTCCTGAGCCTGCCGCTGGAGACGCTGGACCGGATGGCGATCGAGAGCCGCATGAAGGCGATCGGGGAACAACCGATTTAGACCGGTAGCGCTCGCCTTTCGCCGCGATGGCTGCGATATGCTGAAGGCTACAGCAGAACCAGAGTTGATGCATCCCGAAAGCAGTGCACCCAAGTCGACGCGACCATCAGCGAGCGGCGACCTCGCATTCACCGGACAGGACACAGGGACTCAGGTTCTGCTCTAGGACGTTCCCCGATGCCCCGCTCCGCGCTTACTCTGGAGTTTCTGCTGCTGTTTGCCGGCTTGCCGCTGGCGTACCGGTTTTCGCCGATGCGGGCGCCGGCGCTGCCGGTGTTGTGGGTGGTGGCGTGCTATGCGGGTTGGCAGTTACTGCGCGATCCTCAGTTTGACCGGGCGCGGCTGTGGAGCGCTGGCCGGCTGCCTGGCCAACTGGCCGCAATTCTGGCCGTGTTTGCGGTAGCCGCCCTGGCGATTTGGCTGGGAGTGCGACGCTACGCGCCCCAGTTGGAGTGGAGCCTGCTGCGCCAGCATCCGTGGTTCTGGGCTACAGTGATGGTGGCGTACCCGGTGCTCTCGGTCTATCCACAAGGGCTGCTGTACCGGGCCTTCTTCTTCGAACGCTATGCGGGACTGTTTCCGGCCAAATGGATGATGGTCGTGGCCAGCGCCGTGGCGTTCGCGTTTCTGCACATCATCTTCCGCAACTCGCTGGCCGTGGGTCTCACCTTTGCGGGTGGACTGCTGTTCGCCGCGCGCTATGCGGAGACGGGATCGCTGGCGACTTCCAGTTTTGAGCACGCGCTCTATGGCTGCTTTCTGTTTACGGTGGGGCTTGGGCAGTATTTCTATGAAGGAACGATTGCGGCGGTGGGCGCGGCGATGCGGCGGTAAGGGTTTTGCGGTTTGAGGTTTGTGGACTCCCACTTTGTGGGTGCGAAAGAGAGGAAATTCGACACCGCCCGCTCACCACGACAGTTTCAGCGACGATGGCAACATCTGCTGCCACGCAAAGAGGGCCAGCCGGAATCGGCTGGCCCTCTTCGTTTCACGGGACGAATTGCGGGTTAGCTCTTGACCGAGGCGGCGCGGGGAGAGATGCCGCTGAGTTCGGCGGCGCGGGCTTCGGCGTAGGCTGCGGCGCCCAGCAGGGCGGCGCGGCTTTCGAGAATGATGCGGACAGGCATGTTGATGAGCAACTGGCTCAGGCGGCCCTTGTCAGTGAAGGACTTCATGAATGCGCCGTCCTTGAGCTTTTCCAGGATGCGGGGCGCGATGCCGCCGCCAACATAGACACCGCCCACCGACAGGACCTTCAGCGCCAGGTTGGCCGCTTCGGCGCCATAAGCGGAGACGAACATGTCCATGGCTTTCTCGCAGATTTCGCTGCGAGCGGCCAGGGCCAGTTCGGTGATGACGGCGTTGGGGTCTTCGGCCGCGATGCGCTCGGCCAGCCAGGCAGGCTCGTCGATGCCGCGGACTTCGCGGAGAAACTCATAAATGTTGGTCAGGCCCATGCCGCTGACCACGCGCTCAAAGCTGATGCGTCCGCTGTATTTCTGCTTGAGGAAGCGCAGCAGGTCGATTTCGTCTTCGTTGCGGGGGGCATAGTCGGTGTGGCCGCCCTCGGAGGGGTACGGAATGTGGCTGTGGCCATTCCAGACCAGGAAGCCCTCGCCAAGGCCGGTTCCGGCGGCGATCAGGGCACGGTTGCCCATCTGGCTGGCGTCGCCCTCTGAGAGCGTGTAGATCTGGTCGGCGGAGAGCTCGGCCACGCCGTAGCCGTTGGCCTCAAGATCGTTGATCAGGAAGACGTGGGTGATGCCGAGGCCGGTGGCCAACTCGTGGCTGTCCAGCGTCCAGGGCAGGTTGGTGAGGCGCAGGCGGCCGTTCCGTACGGGGCCGGGCACGCCGAAGCAGGCCGCGGTCACCTTGTTCGCACCAAGAAACTCTTTTACGATCTCTTCCAGGCCGGAGTAGTCCTTGGCCGGGTACCGCTCGTCGCGGGTATATTCAAGTTTTCCATTAATAAAGTCATACAGCGCCAGGTGAACCTTGGTGCCGCCTACATCGCCCGCCAAAATCATCTTTCTCTCTCCAAAACTCCGCAACCGTCCCCATCTGTCGCGGGTAAAAGTGCGGCTGCAGCCTTATCCAGGATCAGAGTGAGTATACCGCTTGAGGGCCAAATCAGTTGACTGGGCAGCCGTTCCACGTCCCAGGGCCCGGTCAGTACTTCGTTCAAAATGGCGGCTTTTTCCTGGCCTGAGACCAGGAAGAAGACGGAACTGGCGCGGTTGATCACCGGCCAGGTGAGCGTGATGCGCCAGGTGTCCTTTTGGGGAACGCGGTTGGCGGTGACCAGGCGGCTCATTTCGTGAATGGCATCGGTGTGGGGAAAGATGGACGCGGTGTGGCCGTCGTCACCGAGCCCCAGGGCTACGAGATCGAAGCGCGGGCTTCCGGCGCCCTCCAGGCGGAAGCTATTGCGCAACTCGGACTCATATCGGGAGGCTGCTTCCTGGGGGTCGAGTTCGCCCTGAATGCGGTGGATATGCCCGGGACGAAGCGGCACGTGGTCGAGCAGCGCCTCACGGGTCATGCGGAAGTTGCTTTCTGGGTCGCCGGGAGGAACCGAGCGCTCGTCTACCCAATAAAGGTCGAGCTTGTCCCAAGGCATGCGCTTGCGCCAAGGCAGGTTGGGGTCGCCCAGCGCCTGAAATGCTGCTTTGGGAGTGGAGCCACCGCTGATGGCGATGCGCGCGCGGCCGCGGCCAGCCACTGCTTCGCCGGTCATCTCGACAAAATATTGGGCGGCCCGGTTAGCCAGAGCCGCCGCATCCGGCTCCACGTAGTACTTGATTCTGAGCAGTTTGCCCGCGTGCATGGTTTGCCTCTTCCCTTTAAGTTACTCGAAAAATCACAATGTTACGTAAAAACTCACTCACTCGTCGTCCAAAGCGCGAGTTACTCGATCGGCCGGGAACCCATCTTGAGCCAGGCTGCCGACTGGCGAAACCACGTCTTGAGGTTGGTGGAAAGATATGCGGCCCATGCCGGGGAGTCTTCGCCGCGATCCTTGGCGAAGCGGGCCAGCGCATAGGCATAGACAGGCTCAGGCAGGTAGCCGAGCCGCTCCATCGACCACCCCTGGCGGTTGTCTTCCTGGTACTGCCGGAAGCGGCGGGCGGAGTTGGCGGTGAATACGCCCAGGCCCAGATAGACGGTGACCAAGTCAGTCATCGGCTCCATATCCTGGGCATTACGGCCCATGTGTCCGTCATCGAGCAGAATTACATGGCCCAGTTCGTGGGCCAGTGTGGCCACTACCGCCAGCGGGTCCCGGAGCAGCGATTGGCGCACGGCAATCAGCGGGCGCTCTTCCTCGGCGCCGCTGCCGAAGTGCAGGCCCGCCGGCTCGTCCGAAAGCTGGTTGTAGCTGGGCAGCATCTCAAGCAATTCACCGGAATCGGGGAGGAGCGTCAGTTCCACCCCGGCCGGATTCACCCGCATTGCAACGCAGACGCGACGGAAAAGGGAGTTCAGGCCCGCTTCGGTGGGGCTCCACGGATCGGGAAAGTGCTCATCTGTCGGCAGCAGAACGGTCGCATTCTGCATCCGGCTCCAGCCCAGCATCCGGCTTAAGCGGCGGAATCCCTCGTCTACCCACAGGCGCTCTTCTTCGCTGACGGGCAGTTTGGGGCGGAGGCCGAACATGGGTTCAGTTTAGCGGGTCGCGATGAATAGGTAACTCAGAAAGCCGGAAAATGCAACTCAATGTTCTCGACTACGCAAACGCCGCTAGCCAACTTTGATGTTCTTCCGAACGATCGTCTTTTGGGCCGGATCCTACCTGCCCAGATACACCCGGTACTGTGTTTCCAGGATGCCGGCGGCGCGAGCCAACAGGATCTTGGAGAGGTTGTACTGGTAGAGGCTTTCGACCAGGTTGCTCTGCGCTGAGGCGAGCGTGGCCTGCGCAGTGACCAGCGGAAGGTTATCGTCCACGCCGGCGTTCACGCGGTCGGTTTCGTCGCTCAGGGCGCGGGTGGCCAGTTCGACGTTGGAGCGGGCCACTTCGACCAGCTTCCCCGTCGCGTCCACGTCGAGAAGGGCAGACCGCACCTGCTGGTCGATGTGACCGCGGAGGTCTTCGAGCTGCGCATTCACCGCGTCCAGGTTCGCCTGGGCCGCCTCGGTATCGCCGCGCAGCCTGGCCTCGCGGAAGAGCGGGACGCTGAGCGTGCCCTGGGCGATGAAGTTGCCGTGGGACCCGGCGTCGTTGACCTGGCTGACGCCGTAGTAGCCGCTGAAGCTAAGGGTGGGCAGGCGCTGGCTCTTGTAGGCCGAGTGGATGGCCTTGTACTCGACCACCTGATTCTTCAGGTTCTGGTAGTCCTGGCGGTTTTTGTACGCGATGGCCCGGACCTCTTCCGGGGTCTGCGAGACCAGTTCGCTGTAGGGCGCGGGGTCGGTGAGCTGGATCTTCTGGCCGGGGTCGAGGCCGATCTCGCGCTCGAGCAGGATCAGGTCCTTTTCGTAGGTGTTCTGGGCGGCGATCAGGGCTTGCTGTTGGGCCTGGAGTTGGACACGCGCCCGCAGTTCGTCGAGATTTGCCGCGGTTCCAGCCTCGTGGGCCGCGCGTGCCTGATCGAACAGCACGCGGTCCTCCTGCTCGAGGGCCTGGGCGTTATCTACCTCGCTGGAGGCGGCAATGGCGTGCAGATAGGCCGTGGCCACCTGCTGCACCACCTCGCCGCGGGCCGACATTTTGGCAAAATAGGCGGCCTTCTGCGCGGCGCCGGCTGCCTCCCAACCGGCGATTACCGGGCCGGAGAAGAGCGTCTGCTTGAAATGGATCTGGCCCTCGGTCAGCTCGTCGCGGGTGATGACCGAGATATTGGTGAACCCGAACTTCTTTATAGTGCTCGGCCCAAAGCCCTGCGCCGCCAGGTTTTGCTGGTGGGTGCCGGTGTCGCCGGTGAGGGTGATGGTGGGCAGAAACTCTTGCAGGGCCTCGTTCTTTTGCCCCTGGATAGTCTTTTCGCCGCTCTCGGCCTCGCGAAGGCCCAGGTTGTTTTTGAAGCCCAAAGCGATGGCGTCGTCAAGGGACAGTTTCAGGACCTCCTCGGTGGCCGGGCGGCTGGTCACGCTGCCGTAGAAGGCGTTGCTGGCGGAGGTCGGATTCGCCGCCTGGGCTCGGAGATGCCCGGAGGCGCCCGCCAGAGCCAGGATCGCCAGAAACGCCGGCGCTGCCTTGAGGCCGAAGACAAAATGCTGCTCTTGATTCACTGCCATCATTATTTCAGATGAACGAGGCGGCGGAAGGATGCCGGGAAACGGGCGGAAAATGCTGCGGGGGGTGCAGTTTGGGGCTTTCTGCTCTCTCCGCGAATCGGCGCGGAAAGGGTTGAAAACCGGGACACTGGTTTGACCGGCGGAGAACTGGCCGGCCCGGCAGCCTGGTTTTTACCCGCGGTTCAGGAGTTTTCCGATCAATTTTGCTCGTGCGAGTACCCACGTTTGGGCTACTATCTTTTGCGTCGATTCCGGGATTGTACGAACACGCGCCCAAGGTCAGAGAGGCGCCGGCCGGATCGACAAAGGAGCATTATGGCAACCACCCCCAAGAAATGCGCGAACGCTGCCTGCACCTGTCTCGCGCCCGAAAAGAAGAAATATTGCAGCGACCACTGCGAAGGCATCGGGAACAAGATGGAGATCGTGTGCGGGTGCAGGCACCCTGATTGCGGCGGGAAGGCTTCTTAGATTGAGAATCGGACGCGGATTCAAACGCAGGCAGGCGTGAATGCCGGCGACGGCCGACAGGCTTTCGGCACACTCAGGGGGGAAACTCTGGGCGCGGAGTGGACATTCGTGTCCATTTTTATGTCGGGAAAGCAAAAAACGGTGAGTTCATACCCTCGGGCGTTCGAGGTTCGTCGTCTCCCAGGTCTGAGAATCCAGACCTGGGGCACCCAGAGTTATGACCGGTCAGATGTGGGGCACCCGCCGGCGGAGACAAGAGCACACAGGCGAAGGAGATCGAGACAGCGAAGCGCCTGGCGGCGGAATGGAGCAAAGAGAGTGCCTAAGAAAACCATGCGTAAGAAATTGACCCCTTACGATCCCGCCGAGGATCTTGGATCGGACGAAGCCATTGCGGTCTTCATGGCGGAAGCATTCCAAACCAACGACGTTGGCTACATAGCTCATGCGCTGGGCGTGGTGGCCCGCGCCAAGGGAATGGCCCAGATTGCCAGCCAGACAGGCCTGTCCCGGGAGCAGCTTTATCGCTCTTTCAGTGCCAAGGGAAACCCGACGCTGAAAACAACATTGGCGGTTATGGAAGCCCTCGGCGTCAAGCTGACTGCGAAGATCCCTACTGCGGCGTGAGGAAAACGGGAGACGGACGGTCAGGGTTCGTGGTTTCCCATCCTTCGCTGGAAAGAAGCGAAGGATGGGGCACCCAGAGTTGTAACTGGTCAGAGGGTGGGCCGGCCGCCGATGAACGGGGCACAGTTGATGGTGGGATGAATGGGCAACCTGTCGCCTGGCATTCATTTCAATCGAGTAACTGAAACTGAAGTCAGCATTCCATCAACCTTCGCCTTGATGACCCCTCCTGACGCGTAGATCAATACCTTGGGCATAAAGGCGTAGTGGTATTCATAATAGTAGGCCGACTGCTGCCATATTTGCCCGTTCGTCAAGCGGATGACCGTTTCTCCCTCCCAACCCTTAAATTCCCCGTCAATTTGTGACTCGACGGTGAATGCTGATGTGGTTGCCGTCCCGGACCCGGCATCGGTAGCGCCAGATGGACCAACTGCCGAAAACCCATTGATTCCTGGCTCCGTCAGGGCAACCGGTGTGACTTCGTCCTTACTCCAGTGATTTCCAATGCTCATACCTTCAACGGGCTCGAAGCCGCCCACTCCCGGCTTGACCAGGAGCACGGGCCTGACCGCTTCCTTTGACCAGGTGTTCCCGACGGGGCTTCCTTCGGAGGGCACGAAGCCGCCGTATCCGGGCTTGACCAGCACCACCGGGATCACTTCTGATTTGGACCAATTCATGCCGATGGCTGTACCCGCGGCAAGGCTCGAGGCGGCTGTTCCAAGAAGAACGATCCAGATTGTATATGGATGAGTACGCAGTACACGAATCGAGCTATCTACCAAATGCTTCATACTTCCCTTCATGTCACATAGCGTGGTGTCCCCCGGGCTCAACTGTGACGCTTGGGAGGCGTGATGCCAGAAAAAGGCACAGCAGGCGCTTCGCCTCGCTGCGCTGGGTCAGGATGAGACTTTTTTGCAACGTGGATGGAAGTCTCCCAGGCTTCAATATACCGAATCCTGGGAGACCACGAAGCTACTGCGAGCGGACAGCGAGCGGCTGCCCCACCGCAGGTGGCTATTCTTCCTCTTCCTCCACGGGGCGCTTGGCGTTGGCTAGGATTTTGTCGGCTACTAGCTGGGGGACGATGTCGTAGTGGTCCATCTCCATGCGGTAACTGCCCTTGCCCTGAGTCATGGAAGTTAGAAGGGTTCCATACGTCAGCATTTCGGCCATGGGGACCTGGGCGTTGATGACTGTGGTCCGGCCCTTTGACTCCATGCCGCCGACACGGCCGCGGCGGGAGTTGAGGTCGCCCATGAGGGCTCCGGCAAACTCGTCGGGAGCCTCGATTTCCACCTTCATGATGGGCTCAAGCAGGCAGGGCTTGCAGGATTCCATGGCCTTGCGGAAGGCCAGGCGGCCGGCCATCTTGAAGGACATTTCGTTGGAGTCCACGTCGTGGTAACTGCCGTCGTAGACGGTGGCTTTGAAGTCAACCACCGGGAAGCCGGCGAGATAGCCGCGGGCGGCCGACTCAACGATTCCTTTCTCAATGGCCGGGATGAAGTTGCGGGGAACCGCGCCGCCGAAGACTTCGTTGCCGAACTCGAAGCCGCTGCCGCGGGGCAAGGGCTCCATGCGGATTTTGCAGTCGCCGAACTGGCCGTGGCCGCCGGTCTGCTTCTTGTGGCGTCCCTGGGCCTCGGCCTTGGCGCGGATGGTTTCGCGATAGGGCACCTTGGGAGATTTCAGGGTGACTTCAGCGTGGTAGCGTTTTTTGAGGCGGCTGACGATGGCCTCAATGTG
>Ga0181520_10000445_pt1 | contig 91892 bp, 86 predicted proteins | sample PEATcosm2014_Bin_29_FD_132451 | JGI IMG/M metagenome (GOLD analysis project Ga0181520, IMG submission 132451) | Peatland microbial communities from MTU Mesocosm Facility, Houghton, MI, USA - PEATcosm2014_Bin02_30_metaG | ecosystem: Environmental > Terrestrial > Soil > Wetlands > Peat | place... | reverse complement strand
CAGCCCATAATGACGTTGTAATCAAACGCCCATGGGCTTGTGCAGTGTCAACCATGCCCCCGGTCCAATCTGTCAGGAATGCGCCCGGTCCGTACCCTTTTCGAGTACCCCCCACCCCCCCTTTTTTCCGTGAAACTGTGAAACTGTGAAGAAATTGTCCTGCCATTCACGCTGTTGCACAAACCGTCGCTGTCGCCGGTAGACTGTTCACAAGAGCTTTGAAATGAATGAATACGCACAACCCGCACCAGAGCAACAGAACTGGAAGCTGACCCTGGCCTACGACGGCACCGAGTTCAGCGGCTGGCAGGTGCAGCCCGGAGAGCGCACCGTGCAGGGCGAGTTGCAAGCGGCGCTGGGCCGGGTTACTGGCGAATCGCCGCTGCCGCAAGGCTCGGGACGCACCGATGCCGGCGTTCACGCACTCGCGCAGGTAGCCAGCTTCACGCTCGCCGCGCCCATTCCGCCGGAGAATCTGCAACGCGCTCTCAACCGCACACTGCCTCCAGCCATCCGTGTTTTGGAAACAAAAACGGTACAAAGTTCATTCCACGCGCGCCACTCGGCGGTGGCCAAGACGTATGAGTACCGGGTCTTCCGCGAGGCGCTCTGCCCGCCGTTTCTGGCTCGCTACGTCTATGCCTGCCCGTGGCCGATGGACTTGGAGGCGCTGCAACGCTCGGCGCGGCTCTTCGTTGGCGAGCACGATTTTCTCAGCTTCGCCGCCACCGATCCGGAGTTGGCTAGACTCAACCTCGATGCCCATGCGGAGCCGGACTCAAGACCAATTCCCCGCACGGGCTTTCAGCTTGAGCCGCCCGCCGCTACGGTACGGCGAATCTTTTCCTCCGTCTGGGAGGAGCGGCAGTGCGAAGCCGGCAAATTGCTGGTCTATAGCGTCCGGGGCAGCGGTTTTCTGCATCACATGGTCCGCAATCTGGTAGGAACAATGCTGGATGTGGGCCGGGGACGGCTCCGCGCAGACTCAATTCCTGAAATTCTTGCTGCCCGCAGCCGCTCCGCAGCCGGACCGACTGCTCCGGCCCGCGGACTCTTTCTTCATTCCGTGGAGTATGACGGGAGCGGATCAGCCTGAAAGTCTAAATACAGTCTTGATTTAATCCTAATAATGAACTATATTTAGTTCGATAAAGGACTATTGGAGGTCTCATGCGCTATTCCACCCAGATCAAGCCGATCAGCTACGTCAAAGCCCACGCCGCCGAGCTTCTCGGCCGCATCACGGTGGAGCGGGAGCCGATCATCATCACACAGAATGGCGAGGCACGGGCGGTGCTGGTGGATGTGGTCAGCTACGAGCAGATGATGGAAGAGACCCAGGCGCTGCTCAAGATTCTAGCGCTGGCGGACAAGGAGATCGAGACCGGCGAGACGGTGCCCATCGAAGAGGTGATGGCGGAGTTCGGCGTGGAGACCGTGTAAACCTGATGGCCTTCAATGTCCGGTTTACCAAAAGTGCCAGAGGTGATCTGCGCGAACTCCATGCTTACATCTCGAAGAATGACTCACCTGCAAACGCGGACTATGTTGCGCGAGAGATCGTTCGTGCCGCTCTGGAACTGCGAGAGTTCCCCAACCGCGGAGCATACCCGCCGGAGTTGCTGGCGATGGGCCTTCGCTCCTATCGCCAGATATTGTTCAAGCCCTATCGGATTATCTACCGGATTCGCGGCAAGACTGTATACATTGCCGTCATCTCCGATGGCCGCCTCAGTCTGCAACCGCTGCTAATGCGGCGGCTGAACACCTAAAACTTGTATGTGAAGCCGAAATCGACGCGCGAACTGCGGGTCTTGTGCGGCGAACAATCAGCACTGGGCGGGCAGACCCCTGCATTGGCGTTGGCGTTGAAGGACGACTCAATATCGTCGCCTGATATGCGCAGGCCAATGCGATGGCTCAGTCTGTAGTCAAGTCCGCCGCCGACTCCTCCGGCAAAGGAAATGTTGGGAGTGGTTGGGGGTATTGTGCTATCGGTGCTGAGGTGTTCGCCGCCCAGCAGCGCACGGAAAAAGCCGCTCGTCTTTCCAAACAAAGGCGCATGAACCTCCGGACCGAGAAAAAACATATCCACTACAGGGTTTCCTGGGTTAACCGAGTTATAGGGTTTGAAGTACGAGCCACCGTCTGCGGTCACGCCAAAGAACCTGCCCAGGTTGCGCGTAAGCGAGAGATTCACGCCCATCAATCCGTTGCGCGACTGATCCAAATTGTTCAGGCTGGTGTAGCCGTATCCGGCGAAGGCCGTGTACTTATAGGCGGCCTTGGTTTGTTCGGCGGCGGCGGGAGCCTTGTGGTGATGAAAGAAAAACTTCTGGCCTGTGGCCGTCGTGGGCAATAACGCGACCGCAACCACGGCCAAAATCGTGAACAGCAACTTCCTCTTCAATTTGGGACTCTCCTCAATCCATAGCTTGGCCTGCTGCGGCGCACTGAAGTCTTTGGCTCATTGAACCCTGGCTGGCAACCCACACAGATCACTTCTAATAGAGTATCCTCTCGGACCCGGTTGGACGAACTCCAAACTAGGCATTTTCCTCAGCGGCTCTGGACCGGAACCGGTTGGGAGAGCCGCAGCATTTTGCCGGAGTTCTCTGTTACTGTGACGGTTAGACCCTGAGAAAGATAGCGGCTGATGACCTCAGGCCGCGCCCAATCCAATTCCCAGCCCTTCTCGATGGCCACGACAGTGTACTCGCCCGACGCCACATCGCGCAGCGAAAAGCTGCCATCGGAGTCGGATTGGTCGCGACGGACCAGGGCGCTGAAGGCCGATGGCTCCTTAGGAACCAGCACAATCATCACGCCGGCGATGCCTTTGCCCTTTACATCGCGCGCAAAACCCTCGACGCGCGTCTCGCTCTGGCTCACAGAAGCTACCAACGGAATTGGCTTGTCCTGTACAGTCAATTGATTGCCGGGATGAGTCTTGCCGGCGGCGAAAATCGAAGTGATCGTCAGCGATTTACCGGAGTTCTCCGCCCAAAGTCCCCAACTTCCCGGCGGAACCGCCGCAAAGCTGAATTTACCTCTACTGCCGGTGGTTTCGAGCGGCGCATGGGGATGGGCATCGTCCAGCGAAATCAAAAAAATGCGCGGATTCTCGGGCATAGCAGCGCCGTTGGCAGTTTGCAGAATTCCTGAGACTGTCACTGCCGTCGAACCCATGTTGGGATCAATCTGCTGGTTGGTGGTGGCGACATCGAATTCCGCGACGCGCGGCGGATCGCCCTGCGTAAGTTCGTAGTGGCCGGGAGCAACGCCAGCGAATTCTCCCCTGCCGGTCTGCTTTCCCAACGGCGAAGCAACGACAGCATCCTGATTCTCCGTGCCGAAGATGCTCTGCCGCAACTCTGCGCGAAGGCTTGTTCCGTCCTCTTTGACGACCGGCTCCACGGTCAAATGCAGCGCCGGAAGCGCATGAAGATTGATGTTGGCCTCCACACTTCTGCCACCGATGAGCACAATAGCCGTCGCGTCGGCCTCGTTGGTTGTCGCATCGAAGTAGGTCACCGGATAAGCCACATCGAGCGCCGCACCTGAATCAAAAGCTCCACGAATACTCTGATGAATCGCGAACCACGGTTCGGCCTTGACCGCCAGCAGGTACTCGCCTGCCGCCAGCCCGTCGAACCCATAAGCGCCGGTGTCGTCGGTTTTGGTCGCGCCAGCCTGCGAGATTCTTGCGCCGGGATTGTGGCCGTGCGGTTTGAGGAAGAGCATCACCTGAGCGCCTTCCACTGGGTCGCCGCCGTCGCCTGTGACCACGCCGCGCAGTACCGCTCCGGGCACCAGCCGGAAGACGATCTTGTTCGTCTCCTGCCCCTCACCGGCAACAATCGCCGTGTTGTAGCCCTCATGCTGGTCGTAGTAGGCGGTCAGGAAGCCGCGCTTGGATGCGGTCAGCGGGTACTTGCCCGCTGCCAGACCGTCGAGCGAAAAGCGGCCCTCGTCGTCCGTCTCCGCTGATGCAACGGTCTGCTGATCTTCCTCAGAAAGCACAGCCACCGTTGCCCGCCGCACCGGCTCGCCGCTGGCCGTATTCACCACAGTTCCCGCGATGCTATAAACGGGCGCGGGCTGAGGTGTTGAAGCCGTTTGCGCGTACACGTAGTTTGCCGCCATTGACAGAATGACCGCGAAGCAGCAGACGTTTTGTATTGCGAAACTCAATCCGGAGGGAGGCGGGGGTTTTAACCTCCGCATAAAGCTGACAAAATCAACGCGGGCTTTAGCCCCGGAGAAATATTTTTCGCCAATTTCACACGAATGCAAACTCATCGTCCCGGAACCTCCAGCACAAGGCCGCTCGTGCTCCCGGCAGTCAGCGTCACCTGCTGCCCTGGAGTTGGCAGCGCCGCAAGCACCGCGGGATTGCGATATTCCAGCCGCAAGGAATGATCGAAGACGTAGATGTGATAGCTCCCCGGCGTCAGCCCATCCACTGTCAGCGTCGCGCCGGAGGAGGGATGCATATTCATCGGCGGAATGTCGATCGTGGTGTCGAAGTCAGGAACCACATAGACGGTGTAAAAAGGCTCATCTCCGGGCAGGAATGCGGCCAGAATCGGCGGCAGCGCCAGCTCCAGCTTGGCGCAGTTGTCCGTGAGCGTCAGCTCCATCGGCGGCGGCGAGGCTCCCAGCGCAACATTCAGCGGCTCGCGAGCCAGATTGATCCCTCCCGCCGAGAACGACTCCACGCACAGGCTGCGGTCGTTGACCTCGGTGCTGAGCCATTGAGAACCGAGAGTGAATCGGCTCAATTCCAGAAGATCTGATCCTGCGTCACCCGCGAATATGTCTGCATCGAAGTTCTCCGATAGCGGCGCTTCAGCATGAGTAGCCGTCACCGTAACCTGTTTTTGGAGTTCCGGGCTGGCACTCGATCCTGAAGTCCTCACCGCCCGTAAATGAATCGACCAGCCTGACATAGTAGAAAGTGGAGTGCGCAGGTTCGTCACGTCGTGGCCGTCAATAGAAAACTCCACATTACCCCATAAAAACTCTGATTGCCTGCTAGAAGCAAGTTGAACACTAATAAATCTTGATACTGCGAGAAGCGTATACGATCCATTCGGAAGATCGGCTTGGATAGTGTGCGATTGTGCGTCAAATTTGGTGGAATAGGCCAACTGGTGGCCAGATTCATCCAGTACTTCAACCGCTAGAGCTGGCTCTGACGGGATAATGCCCCGCTCATATTCCACGCCCTCAAACGGCTTCCCATTGGGAAGAATCGCCTTCGCGGTGACGGTATAAAACGGCTCCAGCGTCAGCAGCAGATTCGCCTCTGCCTGTTCGCCAGCCGCAAGCCGAATCCGCGCGGCCCCGGAAAACTCCCTCGCTTCGGGATAAAAGACGCTCGCGTATCCATTGCGCACAACCTTCGCTCCCGCCTCCACTGTTGCCGCCGCAGGCTCGCTCTCCAGCGCAGGCTGCGTAAAGAGCGCGTAGACTCCCGCTGGCAGCCCCGCAAAGCGATAGGCTCCGCTGCCGTTGGTTTTGGTCTCGCCATTCTGCGCCCACACGGCGCGCCCGTTGCGCACCACCTGCTTGAGCAGCGTGATCCCGATCCCCTCCGCCGGGTCGCCGGTGGAGAGTTCAATGTGCCCATGAATCGCCGAAGTGGGCGTGAGCACGAAATTCAGCTCGGGCATTCCCTCCGCCACCAGGACGCTGTGCGCCGGACCGCCATTCTGGTAGCCGACATCCTCGGTAGCATAAGGTCGGTCGCTGAAGCCCGGCTTGCGCACGCGGATGATCTGCGGCCCCGTCGCTACGCCATCCAACTCAAAGCGCCCTTCGCCGTCGGTCAGCGCGCTCACGCCGGATTCGCCCTCGATGCGCACCAGCGCTCGCGGCAGCGGCTCGCCGGTCACGGCATTGCGCACCACGCCATGAATGGTCGTCAGCGCGCCGGTGGGAGCGCTCGTCGCCGCTGGCTGCGACGGCGGCGTCGGCTCCTGCGCGTTAACAAGCACTACAGCCAACAACAACGCCGCGCACAAAAACAGCCGCCGAGAGGCAAACTTCACGGCTGCGCGTTGAAGGATTACTGAAATGTCCACGCCTTATTGTGACGGATTCCCCCAGCGAAGGAAATCCGCCGCAAAAAATCAGCTTCTCGGCCAGAAATGCTCTTCCGCGCACTCGCGCAAGCGGCGGGCGGCATCCTCCGGCGTAATGTCGCGCTGCGGCATGGCCAGCATCTCAAAGCCGACCATGAATTTGCGCACCGTGGCTGAGCGCAGCAGCGGGGGATAAAAGTGCGCATGGAAGTGTGACTCCGGGTGCGCCTCGCCGTCGGTGGGATTCTGGTGAATGCCCATCGTATAGGGAAAGCTCACCTCGAAGAGATTGTCGAAGCGCGTGGTCAGCCGCTTCAGTGCGTCGGCCAGCGAGTCGCGCTCGTCGCTCGTCATCTCCGGAAGCGCGCCCAGATGTCGGCGGCTCACCAGCAGCGCCTCAAAGGGCCACGTCGCCCACCACGGGACCAGCGCCGTGAAGTGCTCATTCTGGAAGATAATGCGCGCCTGATTGTCTTTTGCGGCGGCCTCTTCGGCGGCCAGGTAATCGCAGAGCAGGCAATGGCCGGTGCGGGCCAGGTGTTCGCGCTGGGCGGCGGTCTCGATGCTCGGCTCGTCGGGCACAAAGCTGGAAGACCATATCTGACAGTGTGGATGCGGATTGCTCGCGCCCATCATTGCGCCGCGATTTTCGAAGATCTGCACGTAGTTGATCCACTCGATGCCGGCCAGCTCGTTGTACTCGCGCGTCCATGCGTCCACCACGCGGCGAATCTCCGGCTGCGTCATGCGCGCCAGCGTCAGCGAGTGGTCGGGATGAAAGCAGAGAACCTTGCAGACTCCGCGCGCAGGCTCGGCCACCAGCAGCGGCGAGTCCGGCGCTTCGGCAGTATCCGGCGAATCCGGCAGCAGCGCGGCGTAGTCGTTGACGAAAGAGAAGACGCCATCGTAGGCCGGGTTGGCGGCGCCGCCCGCCCGCTGATTTCCCGGACAGAGATAGCATTGCGGATCGTAAGCCACGCTGGATGGCGCGGCCTTCTGGCCAACCTCGCCCTGCCAGGGACGCTGTGTGCGATGCGGAGAAACCAAAACCCACGACTGGCGCAGCGGATTCCAACGGCGATGAGGATACTGACCTTTAATTTCCAATTTATCTCCCGAAGACTTTATCTATTTTAATGCGCGCGTCCGTACTATGGCCTGTTTACCAGATAATTAACGGCAAGGTTTTGAAAATATAGGAGGGGGGGTAGGGGGGTAGAGCCAGTTGTCAGTTGTCAGTTGTCAGTTCTCAGTTGTCAGTAAAAAGCCCGGAGGTTTGGTGGCTGTTCATGCTTTGATTGTGCGCGTCGGAGCAATAATGATCTGCAAAATATCTTCATGCTATTGCGCGGGCATTCCTTACAGAGCTTTTGAAGGGAGATTACTCAATGATTTAGATATTGATCCCTCAGGGGTTAAAACCCCTGCGTTTATAGCACGTTTCGGCACGACTGAAGTCGTGCCCTGTTACAAGACAGCTTTTGAAACACTCTTTGGCCTTCATCAGTACGAGCAGCATACGGCGGGCGCGGGCGCGTATGGCTGCCGGCCCCTCGCGCCGGTATCGCTCCATCAGCGGCATTGCTTCCTCGCGCAACGCCGGCTCCGCAGCGGCGAGAACGCCAAAGGCCTCCAGCGCAATGGCGCGCAGAGCGATGCGCTCGTCGTCGATCATGCGGCGCACCATTGTTGCCAGCCGCATCCGCTCGGCGTGGGTCGAGGCATTGCGCGCCGCCGCCAGCGTCACATAACCGCGCGACGGCCAATCATCCCACGGAAGCTGCGCGGCCAGATCGATCAGGACGGAAGCATAGGCCTTGAGAATCCTCGGCTTGCGCTCGCTGACGCGTCGGGCTAGGTCGGCGGCGCAGCGGCGTTCAAAGGGATTCTCCGCGAGCAGATTCTTCATCAGTTCGCGAATGGCGGCGCGGCGCGGCGGCGGAGCAGCGAGAAAATCTCGCATCGCAGCCACGGCCTCGGTGTTCTTCCAACTGCGGATGATTGCCATCGACCCTTATCCTCCGCGAATCACTCAGATGGGGCTTCGGAGGCTGCATCCTCGCAATCGCTGTCCGGTTCTTTTCCGGCATTCTTATGCGCTCGCCAGAGAAAGATGGCCAGGGAAACTGAAACTCCAAGGAACATTCCATTGATCGCACAGAATGGACGAATTAGAAAAAGATGCTTGGAATAGTAAATCGCGATAAAAAGGAGATCGAGACAGATGAATGATAGGCCAAATATTCCCAAAGCAATTTTCATCATCTTTGGAAAGACGAGATGAATAAGCATGGCAACAAAAATACCGGCCAGGACATCCTTGACGAAAAGGAAGGCATTCGCAACCAAAACGGATGGGAAGATGCCGAAATCCCTATACAAGCTCAACCCAAGGATAGTCAGGCCAAGCAAACTCGCTAATGTCAAGGATCGATTATTCGATGTTTGATGTCTCCAACCTTGTGATAGAGAACCGATCAAAATCGCCAGACATCCAAGAAACATTATCGAGTAACCGATCATATAGCAAGTCTTGAATCCCGGCCCCCTTAATCCAAGGGTGCGCTGGGCATAATGGTCTCCCTGATCGGCGGCCTTGTGGAACCAGCGGTTGGCCTCGGCGCGGTCTTGCGGCACGCCATAGCCGTAGTAGTACATAAAGCCGATTCCTGATTCCGCCAATGCATAACCTTGTTCGGCGGCTTTGCGATACCAACTGGCAGCTTGAGCGTTGTCCTGCTGTACTCCATAACCGTGGTAATACGAATAGCCGAGTTTGAATTGAGCCTTCGCAAATCCCTGATCGGCAGCTTTCTGGTACCAACGATCAGCCTCGGCAAGATCCTGTTGCACACCTTTGCTATGGAAATACAAATATCCGAGCGCATTTTGCCCGCCCGCGTTCCCCTGGTCTGCTGATTTGCGATACCAGCGAAGCGCCTCTGCGTAGTCCTTTGGCACCCCCTCGCCGTAGAAATACATCGATCCGAGTTTGTGTTGCGCCTCAGCGTCTCCATGCTCGGCGCTGGCGCGGCAGACTCGCGCTGCCTCCTTGAGCTTCCGCTCATGCAACTGCCAGGTGATTGCTGCTCCACTGATGGCGGCAACACAGATTACAGCCAAAGCAATCTTCCAAAACGGCTTCATTTCCGCTCCCATTGACAAGAGTGCGCTTCAAAAATACTTGGATGATTAGATGGTAATCCCTCAGGGGCTGAAGCCCTGTTGCTTAAGGCTTGGTTTCAGGGGCATCAATACCCCTGCTCCCTCCGTAAAATCAAACGAAGACAAGTTGAGGATGGTTTAGGATAGATGCTGAAACCGGCTTCCAGATCAAGGATCATCCAGAATGCTATCGGCAGAGCAGATCGTCAATCAGCAGGATCGCGAGACGCGGGTGTGGCACCACTCGGCGGCGGGAGCGGCGTGGCCGCAGGCGGCGGGAGCGGATGCGGAAAAAATTAAAGACGCCGCAGGGGCTAAAGCCCTGGTCGATTCTACCGGGATTACGGCACGACTGAAGTCGTGCCCTGACACAGAGCGCCTTGCTTCGGCGACCGGTGTAGATACGGGCGCGGAGCCCGATTCGCCGCGGCTGGATTGGCTGCGTCTGGTGAGCGGCCAGCACTTTGCCAACTTCGAGCTGTGGCACATCGAGGATGAGGCGCGCGCTCCGGGCGCGACGGATGCCGAGTTGGCAGCGGTAAAGCGGCGCGTGGACCCGACCAATCAGCGTCGCAACGATCTGACCGAGGGGCTTGACCGCGCATTGCTGGCTTGGCTGGAGGGGCGCGGGCTTCCGAATCCGGCGGCGGCACTGCACTCGGAGACGCCGGGGCTGATGATCGACCGGCTGTCGATTCTGGCGCTGAAAATCTACCACACGTGCGAGGAGGCCGAGCGCACCGACGCCTCCGCCGGACACACCGAGCGGAATCTTCAGCGGCTGGCGATATTGGAAGAGCAGCGCGGCGATCTGGCCGGTTGCCTGGATGCGCTGTGGGGCGAAGTCCTCGGCGGGACGAGGCGCTTCAAGCTCTACCGGCAACTGAAGATGTACAACGACCCTGCGCTCAATCCCGCTGTTTACAAGCACTTCGGAGCTACGGAGCAGGAAAAAACGGCGGGCGGAGCAACTTCGCTTGGCGGGCAGCCTTGACGGAAGGCGGCGGCTTGCGTATAAAGAGTGCCTAGCAGTGTGTTTCAAAAATACTTGAGGATTCCTGTTGTGATTCCTCAGGGGCTAAAGCCCGCATTGATATTTGTGGCTTTTCGGCACGACTAAAGTCGTGCCCTGACACAAAGCTGGTTATTGAAACACGCTCTAGCAGCCAAAGACTCAGGGGTAGGTTTGCTGTCGGCTTGGAACCGGCTCAAACGCTCCGGAGGTGAGAAGATTTTCGGCAAACTGATCAAGCAAGGGGCAAGGCCTGTGGCGCAAGACCGCAAGAAAGAACCCGCATCAACCGGCAAACCCGGCGGTCACATCGGCGCGGTCGCGGCTGCGGATTTGCAGCATTATCAGTCCGCCGTTCAGTTGGTGCAGCAGGCAAAGTACGACAAGGCTTTGGCCGCCTTTGAGAAACTGCTGGCGACGGCGCCGGCCGAGTTGCAGGAGCGCTGCAAGATGTACATCCACACCTGCCAGCGGCAGATGGACAAGGCCAACCTGAACTTTCTGACACCTGAGGAGCATTACGATTACGCCGTCTCGCAGTTGAACACCGGCTACTACGAGGAGGCGCGCGAGCAATTCAACCTCATCCTCGCGGGTCATCCCGGCGCGGACTATGCTTATTACGGGCTGGCGCTGCTGGACGCGATTACCGGGCGCACACCGGACTGCCTCAGGAACCTGGGACAGGCCATCGAAATGAACCCCAAGAACCGGCTCCAGGCCCGCGTGGACAACGACTTCCAAAGCATGGCGGATGACCCGCGTTTTACTGAGTTGTTGTATCCCGAAGTTCCGTAGGGTTCAATTTGATTTCCACAAAAAACTCGCCGTCGAAACCGGGGCCTGCTTCCGTAGCGGAGGCATTGCCAGCCAGATCGTTGCGCGTGGTGGCTATCGGCGGCGGCACCGGCTTGTCCACGCTGCTGCGGGGGCTGCGGCGTCATGTGACGGTCTGCGCGCCGTGCGAACCGGAGGGCCTCATCGCTGATCTGGCGGCAGTGGTTACGGTCACAGACGACGGCGGATCGAGCGGAAGGCTGCGAAAGGGCTTCGATATGCTGCCCCCGGGCGACCTGCGCAACTGCATGGTCGCACTCAGCGCGGAAGAGGACCTGCTCGCGCAGCTCTTCAACCATCGCTTTCGCAAGGGCGAGTCTCTGAAGGGGCACAACTTCGGCAATCTCTTTGTCGCCGCGCTCACGGAGATCACCGGCGACTTTGCACGCGCCGTCGAACTTGCCTCCAAGATATTGGCGACACGCGGTCGCATCTATCCGGTCACCACGGCCAACGCCACGCTGGTGGCGCGCATGGACGACGGCACGCTGGTGCGCGGCGAAACCAACATCTCCGCCAGCCGCAAGCGCATCTCGGAGCTGACGCTTGACCCGCCTGATGCGGCTCCCCTGCCGGAGACGCTGGAAGCTATCGAGCGCGCCGATCTGATTACTGTCGGGCCGGGTTCGCTCTATACGTCTCTGATCTGCAATCTTCTGGTGAGTGGTATGCCTTCTGCGCTGGCGCGCGCGCACGGCGTACGCGTCTTCATCTGCAATCTGATGTCGCAGGCCAACGAGAGCCTGAACCTGACCGCTTCCGAGCACATCGAGCGCATCTATGAGCACACCCGCGCGCCGATCTTCGATTATGCGCTGGTGAATACCGGAGCATTTTCGACGGAGACGCTGGCGCGCTACGCGGCTGAGGGCGCGTCACCCATTCAGGCCGACATCGAGCGCATCAGGGCACTGGGTGTGCGCGTCATCTCCGGCAACTTCGCCAGTGAAGAAAGCGTCGTCCGCCACAATGCTGACCGTGTTATCGAAGCATTGATGACTCTGGGCAACGCAGGGCTGGCCGGACAGTAATGAGTTTCCTCTTTCCTGCCGGCGGTGCGATGAGATAGAGTGAAGGCGCGCGGCCAGGAGCCGGCGCGAGCATAAGGAGAATTCATGCGCAAGACGCGAATCTGGATCACGATGGGCTGTTGCCTGTTTGCCGTTGTAATCATTGCCTGGTCTCAAGCCGTCCGCAAGCCCGGCCTGTGGGAGATGACCACCAACATGAGCTGGCAGAAATCGCCATTGCCTCCGGGGATCACCATGCCCGCCGGCGTCAACTCGCCCTTCAGCGGGATGACGAACACGACGCAGGTTTGCCTGACTCAGGCGATGATCGATAAGTATGGCGCTCCGGTCTCGCAGACCCAGCGCGACTGTAAGATCGAAAACGTCGTTCTACACGCCAGCAGCATGACCGCCGACCTGGTGTGCAGCGGAAGAATGAACGGCAAGGGAGAACTGCAATCTTCATGGACGGACCCCAATCACGCCACCGGCAAGATGCATTTTGCGGGAACTATGCAGATGGGGCCGAACCCGACGCCGGTCGAGTGGACGGTGAACTCAACCTCCGTCTACAAGGGACCGGATTGCGGCAGTGTGCAGCCACTGCCCATGCCGAAAAACTAGCGCCTGTTCACGCGACTCCGGCTTTCACATTTCGACTCTGAGATGTGAAAGCCTGCATCACGCCCGTTTGCGCCGGTCCACGCGGGCGCGCCTCTCCACACGTACGACGACTGGAGCCTCGAAAGCGTCAGGCCCGTGTTCGCCGCCGCCTCTCTCCCCGGGAGAGGATTCCACACCGCTGGTCAGTAAACGATTCAGCTTCGGAACGCTGGTGCGCTGCGTCTCCACAAAGTCCACGCCATCGGCTGTCAGCGTCATCGTTGAGTTGTCCGCACGGGTGATGTAGTTCTTTCTCAGCAGATACCAGATGGTGAATTCCATATAATCGCGCGGAAATCCCATGCGATTTTCTACATCGGCAAGGGTCACCTCCGGTCTCTCAGGGTGTGAGCGGCGCTGCTTATACAACACCGCCAGCACCGCCAGCCGCCGGTTCAACTCGCCCTCGATGCTGTCCATGAAATCCATTGTGTCCGACATGGGAACCGGCTCCGGCGCCATCTGATCGTGCCGTGAATCATACACCGAGCGGCTGGCTGGATCGGACAAAACATCGTATGCCTGCTTCAGCAGAAAGAACTTTTCCGGATCGCCGGTCTCCGGATTGTCGGGATGAAAGCGAGCGGCAAGATAGCGATAGACGCGGTGGATTGTGTCCGGCTCCGCATGGGGGCTGATCTGCAAAAATTCGTAGTAATTCGGTTCTTCCAATCAAGCCTCCTCAGTGAGACGCCGCCAACTAACATATAGCGCCTTACCCCGGCGAGAAAACAAAATTACCGCAGTATGTTCCCTTTTAGTTCACATATAGGAATGAGTAAAATTCTTCCCGGTAATCCGGCTTTCTGCCGTCATTCATTTAGATGAGTATTTCGGCGGAAGGGTCCAATGATAATTAGACGGTTGCGAGTTTGTTCCTACGGTTCAGGGAATAAGTGGAAGTCCAAATGACTGAAAGCCTCAAGCAGCCGCCACCGCTCTCAAAGCGGGAAGTACTTTGAGCCGCGCGCGCATCCCCAGGCGGTCTGAATAACGCAGAAGTTTTTCGATGCTCACTTGATTGATCTTTCCCTGGAGCAAGTTGCTGACGGCCGGTTGATGATCGTCGAGAATGTCCACCAATTGGCGCTGAGTGTAGCTCCGCCGCTCGACTTCTTCGCGGATCGCGTCCAGAAGGTCGGCCTTGAACTTCAGCGCCGTTGCCTCGGAGCGCGAAAAGCCCAGATCGTTCAGAACATCGCCGCGAGTTATATGAGTTATCACACTAGTCTTCTTTGCCATCGCCTTCATCCTTCGTTCTCCTCAATTCCGCGAGAACCAATCTCAAGCGGGATTTTGCAATTTCAAGGTCGCGCCTATCTGTTTTACGACTGTCCTTCTCAAAAGCGTGCAGAACAAAAAGTTCATCACCGATCCGCGTCAAATAAATGACTCGATACCAAATGCGTTCATCGGCGGTTTTCAGTTCCCAAACGCCCTTGCCGACCGATTCCATCCGGCGGGCATCGCAATCCGGTAGAAGACCCTTTTGCAGTCTGCGCAAGGAGTATCCGAAGACGCCCTTCACAGCATCCGGAAATGCGCTCAACACTTCCTTTGCATTGCCCACCCAGTGAATCTGCGCATATTCTTTCACTGCATAAATATATCATATTTCATATAACTCATCGGGGAACTCCCTTTTTTTCTGGCACACTTCTTTATCCTTCCACCGTGCGCTTCAACTGCCCGCAAGCGGCGTAGATGTCGCGGCCGCGGGGCTTGCGCACGTAAGCCGGAATCCCTGCATCATTCAGCGTTCGCTGGAAGGCTTCCACTGCCTCCGGTTGCGGCGTGGCGTAGGCAATCCCCGGCCCCGGATTCCATGCAATCAGATTCACCTTCGCGGGAAGTCCGGTGCGGCGCACCAGGCGCGCAACTTCGCGGGCATATTCGGTACGGTCGGTCACGCCGCCCAGCAAAACGTATTCAAAAGTGATGCGCTCGCGGGGGCGCAGCGGAATTCGGCGCACCGCATCCATCACCGCCGCAATCGGCCACTTGCGATTGATGGGCATGATCTCGCCGCGAATCGCGTCGTTGGGCGCGTTGAGGCTGATGGCCAGCTTGGGACGCAGCTCCGGCGGCTCGGCGGCAAAGCGCTCGATGCCGGTAACAATTCCCGAAGTCGAGACGGTCATGCGCTGCGGACTCAAGCCCACCTCGCGCACCAGCAGCCGCACCGCGCCCATAAAGTTGTCGTAGTTGAGGAGCGGCTCGCCCATCCCCATGAAGACCAGATTCACGCGGTCGCGGCCCACTTCGACGGCGTGGCGCTCGAATACCGCCAGCACCTGCCCAGCAATCTCGCCCGCCGTTAGATTGCGCTGCAAGCCGAGTTTGGCGGTAAGGCAAAATGCGCAGTTGACGGCGCAGCCCACCTGGCTGGAGACGCACATGGTGGCGCGGCGTACAGGCTTTTGGGTTGGGCGATCTTCGTCGGTTTCCCAGGTCCCCAAAAGCGAGGGACCTGGGGCACCCGCACCCGTAGTTTGTGGACGATCCCCATCACTCCCGTCGCCGCTTTCGCCGTCGTCGCCCTCCGGCATCCAAACCGTCTCCACGGTCAAATCATCTCCGCTATTTCCCCGCACCAAATAGCGTTCTGTGCCGTCCAATGACTGGAAGAGCTGGACGATCTCAGGCCGGCCCGTTTGCCAACCTTCAGCGGCGAGCCTCTGACGCAGTAATTTGGGCAGAGTGGTAATCGCATCGAGCGTGGCAATGCGTTGACGATAGAGCGCTTCGGTTAACTGTGCTGCGCGCCAGGGTGGCTCTCCTGCCTCCGCCATTAGCGCCGCCAGCGCCTCCGCGTCCATGCCGAAGAGCAGTTTGGGGTTCTGCTGGCTGATGGCGTCGAATGAAACGAGTTGGCTGGATTTTTCTCGCATGACAGGCCCTAGGATAGAGCATTTCCCGGCGTACTGGCACACATCAAGGCGATTTGGCCTACAATCAAACTCTGGAGTGTGTTTCAAAAGTGCATAGAGGATTGAGATTGAGATTCCTCAGGGGCTAAAGCCCATCGTTTTTGCGCTGATTTACGGCAGTCAGGGCTGAAGCCCTGACCTACCAAGAGTGCCCTGACACAAAGCGGGATTTGAAACACGTTCTGTTCACTGACCACTGATATGACCATGAGCACGGAAAGAAATCTTCGCCGAACCGTACTGCCGAACGGTCTGATCGTGCTGACCGAGCGCATGGAGTATATGCGTTCAGTGGCGATGGGCGTGTGGATTAAATCCGGCTCTCGCTGCGAGCCTGCCGAGACCAACGGCATCTCGCATTTTGTCGAGCATATGCTCTTCAAAGGCACGCGCTCCCGCTCCGCGCAGCACATCGCGCGCGAGATGGATTCCATCGGCGGCAACCTCGACGCCTTCACTGGCAAAGAGACGATCTGCTTCAACGTCAAATCGCTGGCCGAGCACGTTCCCATCGCACTCGACGTACTCGCCGACCTGGTGCTCAATCCGATTTTTGCCGCGCCGGATATCGAGCGGGAACGCGGCGTGATTCTTGAAGAGATCAAGATCGACGAGGATAATCCTGACGTGCTCGTGCATGAGCTTTTTACGCAGGCCTTCTGGAAGGATCATCCGCTGGGCTGGCCGATTCTGGGAACCACGGCGACGGTCGCAGGACTGGACCAGAAGAGCATCGTCGACTATCACAGCGACCGCTTCCACGGCGGCAACATGATCTTCTCTGCGGCAGGCAATTTGGATCACGACCGCTTTGCTGAAGCTATTGCGGAAAAATTCTCCACGCTGGCCGGCGGTCTTCCGCTGCGCGAAGTGCCCGCGCCCGAGGCCGCAGCGCGTATCGTTCGCCGCAATAAAAAATCTTTGGAGCAGGTGCAGATCTGTCTCGGCGTGCCCGCCCCGCCCATCACCGACGAGAACCGCTACGCCACGCTGATATTGAATACCGTGCTGGGCGGCGGCATGAGTTCGCGCCTCTTCCAGACCATCCGCGAGGAGCGCGGCATGGCCTATTCGATCTACTCCGACCTCAGCCCTTATCGCGATACCGGAACCCTCTGCGTCTACGCAGGCACATCGGCGGGCAAGGCGCTGGAGGTGGTGAGCCTGATCCTCGATGAATTCCGCAAGCTGAAGCAGGAGCCGCTCAGCGCGGAAGAGTTGACCCGCGCTCGCGATCAAGTGAAGGGCAACATACTGATGGGCCTGGAAAGCTCCAATGCGCGCATGGCAAATCTCGCGCGCCAGGAGATGTACTTCCACGAGTTCATCACCGTGGACGAGATCATCGCCCGCATCGGCGACGTGACTGCGGCGCAGGTGCAGCGAATGGCCCAGCGGCTCTTCGACCCCGCGCGCATCGCCGTCACCCTGCTTGGACGGCTCGACGGAGTCAAGCTGGAGCGGGCAAAGCTGGTGTGCTGAAGCTGCGATTCGTTCTCCCGCAAATACAGCAATTTCATGCCAGATAATGAAAGGCGGATTTTGCAATAGACGAGCTGGGATTTGACCGACAACCTTCACCTAAATCAAACCGCTGTCCCACTCGCCGCGCTCGCGCATTGCAGCAATCTCTTGCCGCGCCATCTCTTGCGCGCGCAAATAATCAGGCTTTCCGACGCGGTTCATCGGCATCTGACCGGCTTCGAGAATGATCCAATGCCGCGGTCGCATATAAGATGCTAACCCGCGCGCATGGCGATCCAGCTCCTGCCGGGCGAGTTCAACGCCGGGTCTCTTCTCGACAACGGCCACGGGAGCTTCGGAGACAACTTCATGCGCCACTCCGACGACAACGCAGTTAGCAATCTTCTCCGTAAGTAAATTGATATGCCGTTCCACATCGCCGGGAAAAACCTGGTAGCCCATCGACTTGATCACCCACTTTTCGCGCCCGGTCAGATGCAGGCCCGCCGCATCCTTGTATCCAAGATCGCCGGTATACAAGAAACCGTCGCGCGAGATCGCCTGCGCTGTGGCCGCGGGATCGTTGACATAGCCGAGAAAGGTCTGCGGCCCGCGAAAGCAGATATGGCCTATCTCGTCGGAAGGCAACTCATCCCCGGCGTTGCCATCGGCCCGCATGGGCTGACGAATCGTGCATGGATAGATCGGCATATCCTGCCCTAGTCCGGCAAGAATGGTTTCTTTATCGGAGGCATTCGCCTGGATGTAGGTGCAAAAACCTGAAGCCTCTGTCAGTCCCAGCCCGGTGCCGACCGTGGGGGCCATCGCGGCGAGTTTGTCCACAAAAGGCCGCGAGACGCCATGCCCGCCATAGGCGGCGAATTTAAGGCTGGAGAGATTGCGGCGATCATAATCTTTCAGAATCCACTCCAGATTGAACATCGCAGGAATCTGTCCGAGGATCTCGACGCGATGCTGCTCGATAGCGCGCAACGAACGGCTGGCGTCGAAGATCTCGACCAAAACAGCCGTACCTCCGCCGAAGAGGGTGGTCGTCAACACCTCGCTCTGTCCGCCAACGTGTGACGCAGGTAGATTTACCAGCGCGCGCGCGCCGCTGTCTCCACCGAAGAATGCAGCGCTGAGGCACATATTCTGCACTGTGATGTTGCGGTGCGAGAGCAGGGCCGGCTTGGGCGAACCGGTCGATCCGGTGGTAAAGATGACCAGCGCGCCGTCGTTTTCGCTCACTGAGATTCTGGCGAGAACGGCTGAGTCGTCCGCCGTTACGGCGCGATTCGCAGCCTCGGCAATCGACGCAAAAGATCGCGCGCCATCAATCGCGCACTCTGAGTCCACGGCGATGAAATGCTCGATCCACCTGCACTGGTCGATGATGGCGCGCCACAGCGGGCGAAGATCGAGGGGCGCTTTCACTCCCAGTCCAACAAAGCCGCGCGGCCGGAGAATCTCCAGCGCGCGCAACACCTCGGCGGTAGACAAACGCAGATCGAGCGGAGTGACGATCACGCCAATTTTGAAACAGCTATACTCCAGCAGAACATGGTCGATGGACATCGGCAGCAATGTAACGAGGAAATCGCCCTTCGCGAAGCCCAAGCGTAATAGCTCGATAGCCAGTGCCGTGGTGATGCGGTCAAAGTCGCTCCAGGTGACTGCGCGGTCGCTCTCGGCGTTGAGAATGGCGGCAGCATCCGGGCGTTCCTTCGCCCACTTCTCAATTACACCATGCAGCAGATGGCGATCGTCAAAATCTCTTTCATAGTTTTCGAGGGTTAATTGAGGCACGCGCATGGTTCGTTCACTCCTTGACTTAGTCGAACATTCACGGCAAAGCACGTCAAGAATAAAGCAAGGTTAGTTGGAGCAGTTCGCCGTGCAACTGCCTAACTTTTCACTGCCTGAGATGAGAATTGAATATGAATCATATCTTTCACCGCATCGGCGAATGCGCGCGTTGTGTTTTGATCGTTATTTTGGAAATTGATTTTGCGCCCATCAAAGGATCTTTCGGTACTCGCTTCTGGCATACAGAGTTGAATATCTGGTAACTGCAAGCTACATATCAGTAACTACAAAAGACATCCAATAAGTATCTTGCAAGGTCGCTGAGAGTGCTGTATTCTTTGTAGGATTCTACTTCTCTTTTTACTCGCTTTTATTTTGGCGCGAAAGCAATATTCACAGACCTTGGCAGCTCTTGAGGAGATAAAGCGCCACTAGTCTAACCCGCTCCCCTTTGTTCCGCCCAGGCCCCCCCCAAAGCGGTTCGTCAACCCGTGAGCAGTCAGGACGATTTCGTCCCAGCCTGCGAACGGAAAAACTGTATCCGCGCTTGAGCCTTGCTCACAAGGCGATTGCGCAAAGAGGAAGACCCATGTTAGAGAGCAACGTGTTTGCGGCCCCGATGTATGCGACCCCGATCTTCAACCAAGTCAATACAACCGTTGCTCACGCCAGGAAGATTGGACTCCGCAGAGTTACGCAGGCTCTGCTCTGCGCCCTGCTGCTGACGGCGTTGACACCGATGGCCAGGGCGGGCGGCTCAGGCGGCGGGGGCACCATTTGGACGGTCAATACGCTGGCCGACACGAACGACGGTTCATGCTCGCCGTGGCCGGGTGTCTGCTCGCTGCGCGACGCCATCCTGGCGGCCAATGCTCACAGTGGAGACGGGATCAATTTGACGAAACTGGTGGGGACGATCACACTGACCAGCGCGCTGCCGGCGATCACGGAGAGTATGAATATCGCGGGTCCGGGAACGACGATTCCGGGCACTCCGCCAATCTTTGGGCAAAACCTGCTGACCATCTCCGGCAACAACCAATATCAGGTATTCAACATCAACTCCGGGACGGTCAATATCGACGGGTTGGTCATCGCGAACGGAAATGCTAGCACCGGCGGCGGCATCGCCAATAGTGGTACGTTGACGGTCATCAATAGCACCATCTCAGGAAATTCCGCTCAAAATTATGGTGGCGGCATCAGCAGCTATGGCAGTCTGACAGTCGAGAACACCACCATAGCAGGAAACTCTGCCGTCAATTACGGAGGCGGCATATTTTCAGGTTCCATAGTAACTGTCATCAATAGCACCATTGCTAATAACACTGCATGGTTCGCTGGCGGCATACTCATCGACAATTCATCAAGTGGAATATTGACAAACAGCACCGTCTCAGGAAATTCCGAGGGCGGCGTTTTTCTAAATTTCTTTTCCACCCTTCCCGTAACTCTCACATTGAACAACAGCATTCTCGTTGGGAACCCAGGCGCGGATGGAGACTGTAGAGGTTGCACTCCACAATCCGGTGTTACATTCACGAACAACAACAGCCAGGTGGGCGGCTCATCGCCTCTTGGTCCGTTGCAGTGGAATGGCGGGCCGACGCAGACGATGATGCCGCTGCCCGGGAGTTCGGCCTGGTGCGCGGGCAGCACGGCCAATATCGATACGACATCCTATTTCACCGACCAGCGCGGCTTTGCGCTGCCCTCATCGGATTGCAGCGCGGGCAATCTCGATCAGGGCGCAGTGCAGTCGATGTACCTGACGGTGAATACGACGGCTGACTCTTCGAGCGGGAGTTACAATTCCTGCACCACGGGCGGAACGTGTTCGTTTCGCGACGCGATCAATGCGGCTGGAGGCTCCGGATCAGCCGCCAACAATTACCTGAACGGCGGCGATATCGTCTTCAATACAGCCTCGTTCGGCGCAACTCCATGGACGGTGTCATTCCTGAGCAATCTGCCTCAGGTCGATTACCCCCTGAATATACAAGGACCAGGAGAGAGCCAGTTAGCTGTAGGCGGCGGAAATCTTTATCAACTCTTCTATTTTACGAATCAGGCGATAGCAGACATCACCGGACTTACAATTCAACACGGTGTCGGCCCTGAGGCTGGCTTAGGCGTAGGCGGAGGCGGCGGCATCTACAACAACGGCGCTCTCACGTTGAATAACTCGACGATCAGCAACAACAACAGCAATCCCGCTGTCCCCTACAATAGCTCCGGCTTGGGCGGCGGCATCTACAACGACAGCCTAGGAATGATGCTGATCAGCGGCAGCACCGTCTCAGGAAACGGAACAGGCACCAGCGGCGGCGGTGGCGGCGCGGGCATCTACAACAACAATGGCGGCATGATGCAGGTAATTGACAGCACCATCTCCGCCAATGCCGCGTCCAACAACGCCGGCAGTGGTGGTGGCCACGGCGGCGGCATCTACAACGCCGGTCCGATGCAACTGATCAACAGCACCCTCTCCGGCAATACCGCCAGCGACGGCGGAGGAATATTCAACAATAATTTGGGCAGTACGCTGACGGTAACCGACAGCACCATCTCCGCCAATACTGCCTGGGGTGATGACACCGGCGACGACGGGAGCGGCATCGATAATTTCAACAGCGGCGGCGATGGCCTCGGCACAGTCACTGTGATCAACAGCATTGTGGCCGGCAACAAGTTTAACTATCAGGATGACTGCTACCAGTGCGGCGCGCAAGATCCGCACAACCTGCTCTATATCTTCACAGCCACCGACACCAGTGATTTGCTCAACATTGCGCTGGGCGCGCTGGAAAATAATCCGACTACGGCTACGACGCAGACGATGATGCCGGGGCCGGGCAGTCTGGCCATTCAGACCGGTGATCCAACGCAGATGCCTCAATGCATGGTCGCCAACCCTCTCGTCTACCCGTGCGTACCCACTGACCAGCGCGGCTTTCCGCGTTTGACCGGCGGCAATCTGGACATTGGCGCGGTGCAGACCAACTACACGTCGATCACCTTCTCGCAGCAGCCGACGGATACGCTTGTAAATACCACCATCACGCCCTCGCCCGCGGTTCTGGTTCAGGAGACCAACACGAATACCAGTACGACGGATTTCGTGAATGGCGCGCCGATTACGCTGACTTATACTGGCCCGTCGAATGGAATCACCGGCGCTCTGACCGAAGCGACAGATAGTACGGGCCACGCCACCTTCAGCGTCCTGACGGGGGTAACGCTTGGGAGCTATGCATTCACGGTAACCGAGTCGTCCGCATTATCTTCACTGGCAACCACAGCTACCAGCAACTCATTTAATGTTTATCCTCCTCCCCCGACAGTCACAAGTGTGAACCCGACTACAGGCCCAGCCGCTGGTGGAACGAGCGTCACCATCACTGGAACCAATCTCAGTAGCGCATCGGCAGTGAAATTCGGCGGTGTGGTCGCCACCATTACCTCTGACACTGGTACGCAAATCACGGCAACTTCGCCCGCTGGGACTGGAACCGTCGATGTGATAGTGACAACCCCGGGCGGCACCAGCGCGACAAGCGCCGCGGATCAGTTTACGTATATAGCAGCCCCAACGGTCACAAGCATTAGCCCTTCCGCCGGACCAACCACCGGCGGGACGAGCGTCACGATCACCGGAAGTCATTTCACTGGCGTTACAGCAGTCAACTTTGGCACATCTGCCGCAACTAGCTATACATTGAATAGCGACACTTCGATCACGGCAACTTCGCCAGCCGGGAGTGGAACCGTCGATGTGACTGTGACAACCCCGGGCGGCACCAGCGCGACGAGCGCCACGGATCAATATACATATCTGGCTCCTCCTACGATCACGAGTGTTAGCCCCAGTGTAGGCCCAACCGCCGGCGGAACGAGCGTCACCATCACCGGAACCAATCTGACTGGCGCTACAGCAGTGAAATTCGGAGCAGTATCGGCCACCAATGTTGTTGTCGTCAACTCAACGACGATCACTGCAACCTCACCAGCCGGTTCTGGAACCGTTGATGTGACGGTGACAACCGCAGGAGGCATCAGCACGACGACTGCTGCGGATCAGTTCACCTACGTGCCGCTCCCTACGGTCACGTCGATAAACCCCAGCGTAGGCCCTACCGCCGGTGGAACGCCCATTATCATTATCGGAGCGAATTTTACGAATCTTTCAACGGTGAAGATTGGCACTACTCCCGCCAACAACATTCAATTTGTCAACTCAGGGAGGATTGAGGCAACCTCATCCGCCAGTAGCGCGGGAACCTTTGACGTGACGGTGACAACCGCAGGAGGCACCAGCACGACGAACGCCGCGGATCAGTTCACATACGTGGCTCCCCCGACGGTCACGTCGGTCAGCCCCAGCTCAGGCCCAACCTACGGTGGGACGAGCGTCACCATTAATGGAATTAATCTCAGTGGCACAACTCAAGTGAAATTCGGCGGCGTCTCCGCCACGATTGCATCGGTCAGCGCAACGCAGATCGCAGCAACCTCGCCCGCGGGGAGTGTTGGAACCGTCGATGTGACGGTAACAACCGCGGGAGGCACGAGCACGACGAGCGCCGCGGATCAATATACGTATGTGGCAAGCGTGCCAACGACCCTGACAGTAACCGGCGGAACGCCGCAATCGACGGTGATAACAACGGCATTCAACTCCCAGTTGCAGGCGACTCTATACGACCAGTTCAGCAACCCATTCGCTGGTCAGTTGGTGACCTTCACCGCGCCCGCCAGCGGCGCCAGCGCAATCTTCTCCAGCGGCACCAACATTTTAGCGACATACACCGACAGTAACGGCAATGTCAGTGTGCCGGTCACTGCGAACGGAACGTCTGGCGGCCCTTACACCGTGACAGCAGCGGCAAGCGGCGCGAGCAACAGCTTCAGCCTGACCAATACTGCAATGCCTATCTTCACCGTGACCACACTGACCGACGACGCACCCGGCAGTCCTGCCAACTGCCCCAATCAGGCGGTGAGCAACCCGGTCACAAGCGATAATTGCAGCCTGCGTGACGCCATTGTGGCAGCCGATGTGGTGCCGCAAACGACGATCACCCCAGTGACAACCGCGCTGATGCCGACGATCAACTTTGCCGGTTCTCTGAGTCTTCCGGGCGTTTACAGCTTGACGACAGGCAAAACTCTGCCGGTTCTTGAGAACATGAATATCGTGGGACCGGGCGCCAGCAAGCTCAGCATCTCCGGCCAGAACACGGTTCGTGTTATCACTGAACTCCACGGCAATGTCATCATCTCCGGGCTGACCATCACGGGCGGCTACAACGCCACCACTGCCGGGGGAATCATCAACGGAGCCACGCTCACATTGACCAACTGCGCCATCAGCGGCAGTAATTCGCCTGCTGGCGGCGGCATCTATAACACAGGCACGCTGGCGGTAACCAACTGCATCTTCAGTGGGAATACCTCGCCATACGGCGGCGGCATCCTGAATGACAGCAAACTAACAGTGACCAACAGCACCTTTAGCGGCAACTCCACACCAAGCGGCGACGGCGGCGGTATCTTTAATCGTCCAGACGGCACGTTGACAGTAAGCGGCAGCACGTTTAATGGCAATTCCGTGAATGAGGGCGGCGGCATCCTGAACAATGGCACTCTGATGCTGGTCAATAGCACCTTTAGCGCTAATACCGCAACATTGGGCGGCGGCATCTTGAACAACGGCACTCTGGGAGCGGGCAATAACACATTCAGCGGAAATACCGCCACTCATGGCGCCGGCATCTTTCAAGCCCCCGGCGACGTCGTCCCCTTGATGCTGGGTAACAACCTTAGCACCGATGTCATCACGCCCGGCTACACGGACTACCAGGGCAATGTTATTGCCGGCGTGAATGGAGTGACCGCGGCCAATATCAACCTTGCGCCACTGGGCAATTACGGCGGAGCCACGCAGACCATGATGCCGCTGCCGGGTAACGCAGGCATCTGCGCAGGAATCATGGAAAACGTGAGTAAGGCAGAGCTGACCACCGATCAGCGCGGCGGCGCGCGCACGAACTCGACCTACACGGGCTACACCGGCGGCACGGCCTGCGTGGATGCGGGCGCGGTGCAGACCAACTACTCGATGGCCTTCACCACCGAGCCTCCCGCCAGTATCGAAACAGGCGTGGCCTTCAGCTCACCGAATATCCCCGTGGTGACGCTCTACGAGACCACGACGAATACAGCCTTCGCAGCCGGAACGGGTACACTCACTGTCGCCAGTGCTCCGGCTTCGGTGACATTGAGCGCCTCTTCGCGAACGATCAACGCAGGATTGGCCAGCTTCAGCGGCCTCTCCGTCTCCGCCACCACAACCACCGCCGGAGTGACGCTGACAGCCACACTGCCGCTGAATTCCGCAATCACTCCCGCACCGAGCATCGCGGCTGCCAGCACTTCCTTTGAACTGATCACGGTGACTCTCTCGCCGGTCTCGGGCGCACTTACCGCTGGAAGCTATGGCACACACTACAGCCAAAGCTTTACGGCCAGCGGCGGCACAACACCCTACACTTACACAGTAACCAGTGGCAGCTTGCCGCCAGGATTGACGTTGACAGCAAGCGGGGCAAACGCCGGAGTGCTCTCAGGAACGCCGTCGGCGGTTAGCGCAACCGCATACTCCTTCACCATCAAGGCTACCGACAGCCTGGGCAACACTGCCAGCCAGTCTTACACACTGACCATCAATAAGGTGGCCTCCGTGCTTGTGTTGAGCAGTAGTTTCAACACTGCATTCTTGCAAAATCAGGTTACTTTCACGGCATCAGTGAGCATTGGTTCCACCTCAACGGTTCCAGGACCAAGCGGCGCGGTAAACTTCTATCTCGACGGCGGCACAACGCCACTGTGTGCGAGCGCGCAAATCAACGGCGGGCTGGCTACCTGCGCGACTTCGACTCTGACTTCGGGATCACACTCGATCACTGCGTCCTACGGCGGCGATGCAAACTTCTTCGCTTCGAACAGTGCATCGGCGCTCACTGAAGCGGTGACAGACTTTACCATCACCGCGACTGGCGCCACATTAACCGTGATTCCCGGCTCTACTGCGGAGTTCACATTTACTGTTAGCCCGTTGAGTCCGGCCACCACTTTCCCGGCGGTGATCAACTTCTCGGTCAGCGGATTGCCAGCGGGAGACACCTACAGCTTTACGCCATCGAGTGTTGGTCCGTGCGCGAGCAATTGCTCGACCACTGTGACCTTGAATATCCAGACGCAGCAGGTAGCTTCTGCCGCTCAGCCGAACACCTTGAAGCTGGCTCCGTTCGCGCTGGCGCTGCTGCTGTTGCCCTTCGCCGGACGGCTGCGCAAGAGCGGCAAAAAGCTGGGCAGGATGCTGATGATTGTATTGCTTGTCGGTGCGGGCGCAGCAGCCATGGCCGGACTGAGCGGCTGCGGCACCAATACCGGATTCTTTGCGCAGGCACAGAAGAGTTACACGGTCACAGTAACTGGAAGCGCGGGGACGGTAGCCACTGGCACGCTGTCGCACAATTCTAACGTCACCTTGACGGTTGAGTAATCAGGAGAACTGAAGATGCGTATCAAGATTCGCGGAAGGGTGCTCCTTGTGGGCGCGTGCATATTGGCTGGCTCAACAGGATGGGCACAGCAAAACCAGAAACCTGCGGCTCCAGCGGTTTCGGCAGACGTAGCAGTAACTTTTGATGCCGAGCGGGCGCAGTTAGTGACCGACCAGTGCTGCTTTTGGCTGAAGGGCGGCGGAGCGGACGCGGTCGTGACCTTCTGGAAGGGCTTGGGGCTGGCCGCAGGCTTCAACGGGGATCATGCCTCGAACGCAACGCCCGGCGTGGATGTGAACAAGATTTCTTTTCTAGCCGGACCTCGCTACACCTATACAGCATGGCAGGGACACGCCAGAACTGCTGACCAGCGACGGCTGCAGATCTTTGCACAGGGACTCGTCGGCGGCGCGCATGGGTTTGACGGACTCTACCCCTCCTCCACTGGCGCCGTCAGCAGTGCCAGTTCTCTGGCTATCCAAGCGGGCAGCGGACTGAATCTCTATCTCACCAAAAGCCTCGGTCTGCGCCTGATCGAAGCCGACTATGTGAGGACGGAGTTTGCCAACGCTTATTTGAATGCGCAGAACGATCTGCGACTTTCCTTCGGCGTGACCTATCACATTCAGGGCACCGCGCCCGCGCCGGTCAATCTAAAGGCAACCGCGACGCCGTCCACGGTTTTTCCCGGCGACCCGGTGATGGTGACGGCGACGGCCGGCAATCTGAATCCGAAGCTGAATGCGGTCTACTCCTGGTCGGGTTCCGGCGTATCGGGCAAAGGAGCCAATGCCAGTGTAGACACAGCCGCTCTAGCACCCGGCACTTACACGGTGAAGGTCGAGGTGAAGGAAGGCAAGGCTGGCAAGGAAGGCATCAAGGCAGGCGAGAGCGCCGAGGCTTCGGCCAGCTTCACGGTGAAGCAGTTTGAGCCGCCGACCATCAGCCTCTCGGCCAGCCCCAGCACCATCAAGCCGGGCGAAAGCACCACGATTACAGCAACGGGAGTAAGTCCGCAGAATCGTACCCTGACGTATCATTACTCTGCTTCGGCGGGCGCAATCTCCGGCAACGGAACGACTGCGGTCTATTCCTCGACCGGCGCTCCAACCGGCACGGCGACGATCACCGGCACTGTGACCGACGACAAGGGCCAGACAGCAACGTCCTCGACTGACGTTACCATTACAGCCCCATATGTCGCTCCGATTCCGCGCACTCAGGCGCTCTCGCCGATCAGCTTCGATAAGGACAAGGCGCGTCCGGCGCGTGTGGACAACGAAGCCAAGGCGATCCTCGATGGCATCACTCTCGACCTAGAAAAGCAGCCGGATGCAACGGCTGTGGTGGTGGGCGAATCGACGGCTGCTGAAAAGGCGAAGACCGCAAAGGAGCAAAAGGCAGCATTACAAAACAAACGCATCAAGGTCGAGGACTTGGCCGCCCAGCGAGCCGTCAACGCTAAGGATTATCTGGTGACGGACAAAGGCATTGATGCCGCGCGCATCCGAGTCGCTGCTGGCGCAGCTGATCGCAAGGCCGCGGAGATATACCTTGTCCCTGCGGGCGCAAATTTTGCCGCCGATGTGCCCGGAACCACTCCGGTGGATGAGAGCAAAGTAAAGCCACAGGAGCGCAAGCCGCTCACAGTCAAGAAGCACAAGTAGGTTGCGTAAGCAAGGTTGCCGGAGCAGACCAGATGGTCTGCTCCGGCAATATTTTCAGTTCTATTTCGCGGAAGAACCCACCGACGAGAATCTGGCCGGAACTTGAGTCAATGAGAATAGTTGAGTATGACTATATATCGTAGTACGATATATATATGAACGCAAGGAGAACTCAACTCTCTATTCGTGAGTTGCAAGACCTGGCTGAATTCCGTTATCAAATTCGCAGTTTCCTGCGGTTCAGCGAGGAACAGGCGCATGCACACGGAATCGAACCTCGACAGCATCAACTCTTGCTTGCAATCAAAGGCTTGCCGGACGACGCAAAGCCTACGATAGGCGAACTTGCGTCGCGCATGCTGATTCGCCACCATAGCACCGTTGAACTGGTGAATAGGATGACGGAAAACGATTTAATAAAGCGGGTTGCAGAGGAATCAGATCACCGCGAAGTCCTCGTTCGACTCACGAAAAAAGGGGAGGCGTTGTTGCATAGGTTGTCCATTGCGCATCATGAAGAACTGCGGGCCAAGGGGCCGGAACTGATGAAGACACTTAGCGGAGTACTGGGCGGCAAATGAAACTTTCTACAGAGCAAAAGAAGCTGGGCGATTTTACGACCACCCTTCGTGTGCTTCCAATCTCCGGTCTGGCCATGGTCATCGGTCTTATTGGCGCGTTCGTCGCGCTTGCTCTTAGTTTCCGGCTGCTATGCAAGGAGCGCCGCAAGAGCTTACAATTCTTTCAGAAACAAGATGGCCAAGACTAAGGAAAAGATTTTCGAAATTGCGTGCCCTGATTGCGGGGCGATGATGAAGGTGGATGGAGCCACCGGCCTCGTGGTGAGCCATACTCCGGCGCCGCGCAAGCGGATGTTTGAAGACCTGGAGACGGCGGCCCAGGCGATGCGCGAGCAGGACGAGCGCAAAGAGTCGATCTTCCGCCAGTCGGTGGAGGCAGAGAAGAACAAGGAAGACCTCTTTGAGAAGAAGTTTGCCGAGGCGCTGCGCAAGGCCAAGGACGCACCCGAGGGTAAGCCTCTGCGCGAGTTCGACCTGGATTGAAGTCCGCGCCGCTGGCAGCCAAAGGTTTGCAGGCTAGTTGATTCTTCCCGCGCACGGCGGGCGATTTCGAGCGATACTGGATGCACCACCACCCTGACGCGGTTCGGGGCAAAAGGAGAAACGATGACGGTTATCCCGCTTTCCAAGCCTGCAATTGAAGCTGAAGTTGAACCGGAGGTTGCCGAGACCGAAACCATGCATTGGGTCGGATTTGCGGCCGGTGGAACCCTTGTAGCGGCCGGACTGCTGCTGCTGGCGGGCGAACGCCGCGCCGGAATGGTAGCGGCGGCTGCGGGCACTTCGCTGGCATTGCTTGACCAGCATGAGACGCTCAACTCCTGGTGGAATGCGCTTCCGGGCTATATCGACCAGGTGCAGGGAGTTCTGGGCAAGGTGCAGAATACTGTGAATGAGGTCGCCGCCAAGCGCGAGACGCTGCACCGCGTGCTGGCGCGGTAACTACTCGTTCTCTTCTTCGGGATCGTAATCCTCGCATGAATCACGGCGATCGCAGGTTGCGCAATCGCCGGTTTCGCAGACCTCCTCTTCCGGCGCCAGCTCGTCGCCTTCGGTGGTAACGGTCATGGAATGCACGGTTTCGGAATCATCAAGATAGCCAGTGCGATCGATATTCTGCGAGGCGATCTGGAGGGCGTAGAGGAGCAGGCCAGTGCGGCGCGCATCGATGCGGGAGCTGAGGCAGGCAGCCGTGATCTGCGAGATGGCGACCTGGATGGATGCGGAATTCTCCAACAGAGGCAGCTTGATGTCATCGCTGTTGGAGGCTTTCGTTTTGGCGCGGGCGTGGAAATAACAGTAAGCCGACTCGCTAAGAGCCGGAGATTGGCACCCTTCGCTAAATGCGCGAAGGATGGGGCGCACAGCGCAATGTTGCGTTAGACTATCAGTAAAGGTACCGAACAATGCCCGATAATTCAGCAAAGTGGTGGGATGACATTGATGCTCCAGTAGAAGGAGAAAACGAAGCCTCCATTCGCGAATATGAGATAAGTGCTTCTCCTAATGATTTTAATATCCTGACAATCATGTCGTTCATTGAGTCAGGGCGTGTGAAGATTCCGGCGTTTCAGCGGAATTTCGTATGGGATATAAAACAGTCCTCCAGATTAATCGAATCTATTATCATAGGCCTTCCAATCCCACAGATATTCCTTTTTGAAGAATCAAAGAATGCTTTTCTAGTAATCGATGGGCAGCAACGTCTGCTTTCAATTTACTACTTCATTAAGCGACGGTTCCCGAAAAAGGAGAAACGAGTTCAACTTCGCGATATATTCGATAAGAAGGGTTCCCTTCCCGAAGAGATTCTTTACGACAATGAATATTTCACTGACTTCAATCTAAACCTAAATTCAAGTGATCAGGTAATTAGCCCATTACACGGTCTCAACTACAATACTTTAGGCGAATTAAAAGGGCAATTCGACCTGCGTACAATTCGAAATGTAATCATCAAACAAAACTTGCCTCCAGAAGATGCCAGTTCCAAATACGAAATTTTTAATAGATTAAATTCGGGTGGAATGAACTTATGGCCCCAAGAAATTCGCGCCAGCCTCTACCACTCGCCGTTTTACACGATGCTCTACAGGATCAATACGGACCCTGCATGGCGCAGATTCACAGGACTAACAGAAGCCGATCTTCACATGAAAGATATTGAGATTCTTCTTCGCGGTTTTGCACTTCTATTCTATGGAGAGGTTTATCGGCCGTCAATGACACGCTTCCTGAATGAATCGTCAAGGAAATTTCAGTCATTCGACCTGTGCAATGTAGGATATCTCGAGCAGTTATTCGCTTCTTTTGTTAAATCCTGTAATGGTCTGCCAGACAGAGCTTTCTACGGAAACACAGGTACGTTCACGATTTCAATTTTCGATGCCGTCTTTCCAGCGATCTGTAAAGACGCCCTGCGAAAAAAGGACTTCGTCGCGAATGAGATCAACGCCGAGAAACTCGAAACCCTAAAGGCAGACGCAGACTTCGTTGATTCGAGCCAATCAAGGACAACGGGACAGGGCAATGTTAAAAAACGGCTCGATCGAGCGGTTCAGATATTGGAATAACAGGATGCCAACGATAATCGACGCCCTTTATCAACAAAACAAAGAGGCAATCGCCATTGTCTCTCGGGCGGATGAAGTGTCAGTTGCGGCTGACTTAGACAATAAGCTAAAGAAACATCTCATAATGGCCGCTGCAAGTTATTTTGAATCAGAGGTTCGCAGTTGTATCGAGCAAATGGCAGTACAAGCATCTGGAAACAATATATATGTTGTCTCACTGATTAAACAGAAAGCAATCGAGAGACAATACCACACATATTTTGATTGGGATAAAGGAAATGCGAATCGCTTTTTCGCTCATTTCGGGGAAGACTTCAAGAACCGTTGCAAACGAGAAGTGGATAATGATGCTGAGCTCACAGCGGCTATGAGGGCGTTCGTTGATCTTGGAGATATGCGTAATAAGCTCGCACATTTGAACTTTGCTCAATATCCTATTGATAAGACTTCTGAGGAGGTCTACGCGCAATACGAGAAAGCGCTTGTCTTTCTTGCATATATCAAACGCCGCCTGCTTGAAACCGAAAATACAGACGAACCGATATAATCTAGTCAAGAAACATTAAAAGACGGCAGGTGGCCCGTTCATCGCAGCCTTATCGCGATGAGCGGGATTCCACGAACCTCAACCCGCCGTCTTTTTTCTTCAGAAAGTATGCAGAGAATTATTACCAGTTCGTGCATACTATCGAAGTGAGGGAAATGGTATGAATAGGAAAAGGGGGAAAGCTGCGTTCTCGGCAAAATGTCTTCCCGCAAAAGCCTACCCCCCTACCCCCCCTATATATTTTCAAAACCTTGCAGGTAATTATCTGGTAACCCCCCTTTAATTGTGAAACTGTGACAGGCCCAAATCGCCGTAAGCGATCTGCAAAACCAAAAGCTGCGTTGCAGTCTCGCGACTGTCAACTTGCAAAAGCGGGCCGAGAGTGTTCAAATTAACTTATTGAAACAGGGGTGCTCCGCGAGAGTGGGGCTGAGAGATACCCTCGAACCCGATCCGGGTAATACCGGCGTGGGAAGCTTTCCAATTCTGGCAGCCTTCTTCTTCGAATCCTCGCGCGAGTTCCCGTGTTTCATGAATTTTGGAGACAAGGGAAGTCCATGCATAGATTTGTTGTCGCACTTTCGATTCGCGCGTTCGATCATTTTCTGCGTTCCTGGAAAGCAGTCATCGTGGTATCCCACCCTAGCCACAAAGACAAATACGTGTCGAGGGTGGGGCACCCAGCGGAAAAACTCGTATTTTCGGGCGAAATTGGCAAGAAACGTCCCTCAGGGGCTAAAGCCCAGATCTTTTTTGCGGCGTTTGCGGCAGTCAGGACTAAAGTCCTAACCTACCAGTCGTGCCCTTTCAAGGCAAGTAGTTTATCCGCAGCCTGTTTAATCCCGTCCGTAATGCTGCTCTGCTGCATGGCCGCGCCATTGAGCGTAACAGCGCAAAGCGTTGCGCCTGCCGCTGCCGGAACGCAAACTCCATCAACGCCCGCGGCGACTGTGCAGAACACGGCGACGCAGAACAATGCCGCGACGACGCCGAAGATTCCGCGCGTGACGACTACGGTTGTGGTACACGACCAGGTGGCGGATGAGTATCTTCCCGAAGCAGTGACGGTGGGGAATCTGGATGGAGTGCCGCTGGAGCAGACGCCGTTGTCGGCCACGGTGATCACGCGGGATCTGCTTAGTGATCAGGGCGCGCGCCTGCTCTCGGACGTGGTGAAGAATGACGCGTCGGTGGGCGACGATTACGTGCCGGTGGGCTACTACGGCGTCTACGAGATTCGCGGCTTTGCGCTTGATCTGGCGACGGGCTTGCAGATTAACGGCATGACCATCGCCGGCGAACAGGATGTGCCGCTGGAAAACAAAGAGAGCGTCGAGGTTCTCAAGGGGATTGCAGGAGTGGAGAGCGGCGTGGCCTCGGCAGGCGGGCTGATTGACTATGTGACCAAGCGGCCGGCGATGGTGAAGTCCGCTGACCTGGCCACCGATCAGCGCGGAACGGCTTATGGCGCGGTCGATCTTGGGCATCTCTTCGGCAGCCGCAAGCAGGTGGGCGCGCGCGTAAATCTGGTTGGCGAAAAAATTGCGAGCTATATGAACGACACCAATGGCTGGCGCGCGATGGGCGCGGGCGCGGCGGATTGGAGAATTAGTCCGAAGGCGATTTTGAAGGGCGACTATGAGTATCAGCACAAGGTGGAACGCGATGGCAGCGGTTATCAGTTGCTGGGCGGAACGACGGTGCCGGATATCAACAGCATCTATAGATCGACGATGCTGGGCGATCAACCGTGGGGTCCGCCCGACACTTATGACACTTTCAATACCGGCGCGCGTCTGGACTACACGCTGTCAAAGAATTGGCTGGCTTATGCGGCGGGAAGTTATAGCCACTCGCTAATACAAGATAACGTGATTTATGCGTATGGGACGCCGCTTGATGTGAATGGAAATGTTGCGTGCCCCGGTGATCCCAACGCACTCGCATACTTTTTTTGTCCCGTAGTTCAGAGCATCAATTACCCTGGCGGCGACTACGGGATATACGACTACCGCGACCCAAACGAACTGCGCATCGACGCAGTGAGCGAGGCGATCATCACAGGCCACATCAAGACAGGAGCCATTACGCAGGATGTAACCGGCGGCGGAACATTTTTTTTGCGCAGTGTGCAGCAGCCTGGATATTATACTTTTGCAAATCCATCTTCGTCTGATGGCATCGTGCAGGACGGGGCCGTCTATACCTACATCGGAGCGGAGAACATCTACGATCCCATCACGCCTGTTCCTATCGAGTCACCACTTCAATCCGCAGGCCCGCGCAGGCTCTGGGAGGATAGCCATCAATCCGCAGCGATTATTCAGGACCGTATTCATCTGCCGGGACGGATTCAGTTGCTCATCAGCGGACGAGAAGATTCGCTGCGCGACCATAATTACTCGCTGGCAGCAGGCACTCCATGCACTGTCTCTGTTACACCAGGACCGGCGACCGATCCGTGCATTACGACTTATGATGCATCGAACAATCCAACTTACTTTGTTCCAACTTTGCCCAATGACACGGATAAACACATCTGGCTGCCGCAATACGCAGTTACATTTAACCCGGTGAAGAACCTTATGCTCTACAGCAACTACGGTGTGGTGCTTTCGCTGGGGCCGCAGGCGCCGTGGTGGGTGGATAACGCGAATCAGTTTCTCGATCCATTCTTTACGCGCCAGGCCGAGGTTGGCGCAAAGTATGAACCGGGCCAGCGCATATTGCTGACGACTGCGCTTTTTCATATGCGCGCGCCATTTATGTATCCTCAACCGTACGGTGGAAGTTTCACTTTCGTCTCCGATGGACGCGAGACACACGACGGCGTCGAGTTGAACGCGCAGGGCAAAGCGGCGAATTGGCTGCGGCTGACGGCTTCAGCAACAGCGATGAACGCGATTTCAAGCGATTCGAGCACACTATACTACAACAACAAGCAGATTATCAACGTGCCGCACCTGCACACCTCAATGTTTGCCGATCTCACCGTGCCGCATATACGCGGACTGCACCTGCTGCCCGGTTGGAGCTATACAGGCCGCAAGGAAGCCACGCGCGACGATGCAGTCAGTGTGCCCAGCTATTACATTGTTAATTTTGGTGCGCGCTACACGCCAGGAGGCGAGCAAGGCCGAGTGACCTTCCGGCTCTACGCGAATAACATCACCGATAAGAAGTATTGGAGCGACACCGGCGCGAGTGCCGGAGACACATTCATCTGGCTGGGCGCGCCGACAACGGTGAAGCTCTCGGCGCACTACACGTTTTGAGTTTGTATCAATAATGCTAGAGGATACTGATTGCGATTCCTCAGGGGCTAAAGCCCGCCGTTATTGAAGAACGTATCGGCACGACTGAAGTCGTGCCAATTCAAAACACAGGATGCACAGTCAATGAGCGCAACCGCAACCGCGCACGGAATGGACGGCAAGCTGGTCAAAGTGGACTGGCCACAGATCACGCTCGACGAGGCGCGCGCGCTGCTTGTTGACTTTCCCGAATGCGATGAAGCCATCGAAATTTTGTCGGTCAGTCCACGGCCATTTTCAGCGGCTAGCGTTGTGGCAACAAGTACGGGACGAGTCTTCATCAAGCGGCATCATAGAACTGTGCGCGACGAGGAAGGATTAGAAGAAGAACATCGCTTCATGAAGCATCTTCGAGAGCACGGCGCTCCGGTGCCGCGTGTCTTGGCGGACAATTCAGGCGAGACGGCAATTGAACGCGGCGAGTGGACCTATGAGGTGCATGAAGTGCCTGCGGGCGTTGACGCTTATGAGGATGCCATTTCATGGACGCCGTTTCGCTCGACGGCTCATGCGCGCTCGGCGGGAGAGGCGCTGGCGCGATTGCATATTGCCGCGCAGGGATTCGACGCTCCGCGCCGAAAGCCGCGTCCGCTTGTCACGAGCTTTACAATTTTCAACACTGAGAATCCGCGCATTGCGATGGAACGCTATTTGGCTGCGCGGCCAGCTCTGGCAAGGAATGAAGTAGTGCGCAAATCCTGCGATGATGCGCTTGAAGTGCTCGCGCCATTTCATGCGGAGTTGAGAATACTTTTGCCTTCGCTTGAGCCGCTGTGGACCCACAATGATTTGCACGCATCGAATCTTTTGTGGAGCGATAGCTGCGACGATGCGCGCGCAACTGCAATCTTCGACTTTGGCTTGGCCGACCGCACCAATGCCGTGCATGATCTGGCGAATGCGATTGAACGCAACATCGTCGAATGGCTTGACCTGATGCAAGAGCCCGCGCGACCTGATGATGTATACGTGCATCTAGATCAACTGGAGGCACTGCTTGCCGGCTATGAATCAGTGCGTCCGCTCAATGATGAAGAGGCCGCAGCGCTCGCACCGATGATGGCGCTTTGCCACGCGGAGTTTGCGCTGACGGAAGCGGATTACTTCCTCGGCGTGCTGCATTCGGAGGAAAAGGCGCGGGTTGCGTTGATCTATTATCTAGTGGGCCACGCGAAATGGTTTCACTCGGCTGGCGGAAAGAAGCTGCTAGGTGCGATTCGCGATTGGGCCGCATCGCGTGAGAGAGTTGAAGAACAATGATTTTGGAAACAATAGTAAATTACTTATTAGTAAATTGGATCGAGGCCATCGGTGTTATTACCACCTTGGTGAGCACCTGGCTAACGATGAAGCGCAAGGTGGCCTGCTGGCCGATAGGACTGATTGCTCTGCTTGCGTATCTAGCGGTTTTTTATCAGGCAAGGTTGTATGCAAGTGCGCTACTACAGCTCAGTGGCCTGCCTCTGTTGTTTTACGGCTGGTGGTATTGGGAGCGCGGCCTACGCGAAGTTGGCGAAGTGCGCGTAGTACGTTTGCCTTTGCCTGATTTGTTTGCAGGGTTGGCCGCAGGAGCAGTGGGAAGCATTGCATTAGGCCTCTGGATGAAACATATTCACGCCGCGCTACCTTATCTGGATTCAGGATTGACAAGTTACAGTGTGGTCGGTGGTTGGTGGGAATCACGCAAGCACATTGCCAACTGGTGGCTATGGATTGTGGTGAACGTAATCTATGTTGGCGAGTTAATATACACGAACAAGCTACCGTCCGCTTTGCTCTATCTGATTCTGGTTGTACTCTCGGTGTTGGGATTGCGTGAGTGGCAGCGCGCGCAATTGGCGTCGGAATCGGTGACGACAGATGGAGCATCGGCCGTCTAGATCGCTGCTTGAACCACATTCTGTAGCGGCTCGCCGTTAATGTAGCGGCGCAATTCGTCAGCGGCGGTCTTGAGCGCGCGCGGCGCGAACTGCGGGCTTGATCCACCGATATGAGGCGTGATCAGAAGGTTGGGGCAGCTCCACAATGGATGGCCCTCGGGCAGTGGCTCGGGATCGGTCACGTCAAGAGCGGCGCGAATGCGTCCGGAGTTGAGCGCGGCAACCAAAGCATCAGTATCAACAACAGGTCCGCGCGCGGCGTTCACAAGCAAAGCGCCTTGACTCATCAGTGCAAGCTGACGGCTCCCAATCAGATGATGCGACTCCGCAGTCGAAGGCAAAATCAGAATCACAATCTCCGCCTGAGGCAAGAGATTGTCGAGTTCGCTGACGGCATAAACAGCCGACTCGGCGCGAGCAGTGCGAGCCACACGCGTCAGCTTCACATCGAAGGGCGCCAGCATTCGTTCAATCTCTTTGCCGATGGCTCCGTAGCCGACCAACAGTACGCGCTTGCCGGTTAGTTCCTCAAGCAGGACAGGCGGATAGATCGGCCGCGCATCGCCGGTCATACTTGCGTACTTTGCGCCGACCTCGAAGCGGCGCTTCCACACTCCACCGCGCTGCACGTCCAGATAAAACGGAATGTATTTAAGCACAGCGAGAATCGCACCTATGGTCCATTCAGCGGTGGAGATGTTGTGAGCGCCGCGAGCATTGCAAATAGTGACGCGCGGGCCGACAGTGCCGGGAATCCACTCAGTACCCGCCATCAGCGACAAGACCAGTCGAACACCGCGCAGATGCGGCCAAATGCGCATCGACTTCGCCGGATAAGGATCGGGAATCCACGCGTCGATATTGACCTCGCGGTCGAGGTCGTCGGGCAAGGGAATAAGTTCGACCTCAGCGGGGAAATCGCCAAGCATCTCTGGAGCAAAAATGGCAGGGTAACCAACTCTGATCATGATCTTCACACCTTGAGATTATGCTACATGGAGTCACCAGATTTGAAATTCAATACTTGTTATGAAAGAAGCGGGAATTCAGGTCCGGCCAGAATTCCTTGATGAAATTCGACAATCCATCCACGGCAATCTGCGTTGCCCAACGGTTACCGGTCTTGTAGAAGGAGCGTTCGGGGCTTGGATAGTAAAGGTTAGCCAGGGCCGCAGCCGCGCCGTTTCCCACAACTTCGGAGAGATTAGGCGACGTACCGTTCTGATCGGTACGGGTGACAAAAAGCCGGGAGACCGCGTAACCGCTACGCTTGATGAATTCACCCCGGCCCAGAGTGTAGTAGCGTGGATCTTCCCGTGTTGCTATAGGAAAGATGAACTCCGTCATGAGATTGCCGTTGAGATTGTCAACGAACGCGTGCCAGTAATATCGTCCATATGCCGGGGCACCGGTGTGAAATTCAGGATACGAACCTTGAAACTGCGAGATTCCAGCCAGAATAGCAACCAGAGTAGCGTCAGAGTAGTCAAAGCTATCTTCTATTGTGAGCTTGAATTTGTCGCGAGCAGAGACAGGAGGAAGCTTCTCATCGACGCTCACCGAGCGGAAGTTGGGAATAACGCCCAGGATGCGCCGGGTCTGTTTACCTTCGTAATCTTGTGAAATTGGGGGATGCGGCTGTTGCGATTTCTGCGTCTCAACGGGCGACGGTGCATCTGGAAGGTCGACGGATGCCGCAAACGCAGACTGCTGCGGAGTTTTCGGTGGATGTTGCGCAAAAGCAGGTTCAATCAGCGCGGTCGCAGTCAGAACGATTAAGGGGAATAAAAAGGTGTAACGCATCGATGAACCTTTCTTCAAGTTTAGGTCGTCAAAAACAAGAAATTCCGATTGTAGATAAATTAATAAGATTTTGCCGATTGAAGTCTGTCTGCCTTCTTGAAGGACGCAGCAGGAAATAAAAAGTGTGACAGCTCACCGCTCAAAGCCACTGCAATCATGCATTCTATAAGATGAGTTTTTCAAGTTAAGGATTGAAAAAATGCGACTGAATAAAAACAAGACGTGGTCCCAAAAGCAGTTGGCCATCAAGCTGCGCGTTGAAAAGCCTGAGCGCTCAGGATTTTTTACCTGGGAGCGCCGGAGGCTGCTGATTCACGCGGCGAAGACGGCACTAGCCGCTGGGCTTTGCTGGTGGATTGCGATATGCTTTGGGTTGCCGGACGGCTACTGGGGCGCAATCAGCGCCATCATCGTACTGCAATCTAACTTCGGCGCGACGATTTCCGCCTCGCGCGATCGCGTCTTCGGAACGCTGATCGGCGCGCTCTTCGGCTTCTCATTCGCGCTCATTGGAACGCTGCCATGGAACTTTATTTTAGCCGTATTGGCGGCGGTGATTGTCTGCGGATTGATGGGCCTGCGCAGCAGCTCGCGATTGGCAGGGGTGACCATCTCCATCGTTATGCTGGTGCAAAAGGGCGGCTCTCGTTGGACCATCGCACTGGACCGCGTAATGGAGGTCTTTCTGGGAATTTTGGTTGCGGTGGCCATCTCCACGCTGGTCTTTCCCGACCGCGCGCGTCTGCGATTGCGCGACGGTTTGGCAAAAGAGTTTCTACTGCTGGGCGCGTTCTTCGAGGCAGTACTCGAAGGCTTTCGCGGAGCTCCTTCAGATAACTTACCCGCGCTGCGCGAGGATGTATTAGCAGTTTTGCGCAGCAACAATCAACTGCTGGAAGCTGCGCGCAACGAGCCTTCCGGCGGACCTGGTTGGCGCGAAGGTTTGGGAATGCTGGCGCAGTTTGGACGCTCGCAATTTGATGCTTTAATCGCGCTGGAGTTAGCGGTGAAAGACAGCCATGAAGATGGTTATGCGCAGCAACTGGAGCCTGCAATGGGACGGCTGGCCATCGACATTCGCGCGGGCTTTCATTACATTGCCGAGTGCACTCATAGTTGGCGATTTCATATTCCACCGCTGGGATTGCATCTGGAGGAAGACATTGCGCAACTGGAAGCGCGCATGGCAGAGGTGCGGCCCAGCGGCTTTAAGTTTTCGCAAGATGAGATTCTGCGCGCCTACGCTGTGCAGCTTCATCTGAAGCAGATTGCGCGGTTGCTGCGCGCCTCGCGCGTTGAGACCAGCCGCGCTATCGGCGAAGCGCAAAAATAACAATCAGACCTTGAGCAGGTCCGTGTAGACAGCCATGCCCACCACGGCATCCGTGCCTAGCGCATCCAGCGCATCCACTTCCTGCTGCGAGCGAATGCCGCCAGCGACGATGAGTTGGCGCTCGGTGAGCTTGCGCAGGCGCGCGGCGGTTTCGATGGGAAAGCCCTGCATCATTCCTTCGCCGTCCACGTGCGTATAGAGAAATGCGCTGACGTGCGGATCGAGCTGCGGAATCGCTTCGTCGGGCGTGAGCGCCACTTGCGCCTTCCATCCCTTCACGGCGATGCGGCCATTCTTGGTATCGATACCTGCGACAACGCGCTCTGAGCCGACACTTGCAGCAAGCGCCGCTGCGAACTCGGTGTTGACCGCGCCTTCAGCGGAGAAAAGCGCAGAGCCAATGATGACGCGCTTTGCGCCAGCATCAAGTACCTGCTGAGCGCGCTCGATGGAATGAATGCCGCCGCCTGCCTGCACCGGAAGCCGCTTGGCAATCTGTGCGACGAGTATTGAATTGTTGCCCTGGCGCATGGCCGCGTCCAGATCAATTAACTGGACTAAAGGAAAGCGCGAGAACTTTTCAATCCAGAATTCAAAATCATCAAAGGCAAGGCGCAGTTTTTCGCCTTGCACAAGCTGAACAATTTTACCGCCCAGCAAATCAATCGAAGGAATCAGCATGGAAGCCTCACGGAGACGCCGGCCCTGGCCAGCTCTTCTTTGAGCGAACGGGCGCTAGAAACACCAAAGTGAAAGATACTTGCGGCGAGAGCGGCATCGGCTCGTCCGCGCCCGAAGACATCGACAAAATGTGCGACGGTTCCAGCGCCACCGGAAGCGATGACGGGAATGCCGACGACCTCACTGACCGCCGCAGTCAGCTCGCAATCGAAGCCGGTGCGCATTCCGTCGGAGTTCATTGAGGTGAGCAGAATCTCGCCCGCGCCGCGCTGCTCGGCCTCGCGCGCCCACTCAACGACGCGACGACCAGCGAGTTTGCGTCCGCCCTGCACGTAGACTTGCGCATCGCGCACCGGATCGGCAGCTTCCGGATCGCGCCGTGCGTCAATGGCGACGACGACGGCCTGCGCGCCGAAGCTGCGGCCAATCGCATCGATTAATGTTGGGTAGGCGAGCGCGGCGGAGTTCACGCTGACCTTGTCCGCGCCCGCCTCGAAGACCTGCGCCGCATCGTCGGCAGTGCGAATGCCGCCGCCCACGCAGAATGGAACGAACAACTCACGCGCCGTTCTGCGCACTGTATCGAGCAGCGTCTGGCGGCCCTCGTGTGTCGCGGTAATGTCGAGCAAAACAATTTCGTCCGCGCCTTCGCGGGCATGACGCGCGGCCTGCGTAGCCGGATCGCCGGCATCGATGAGATCGACGAACTGCACGCCCTTGACGACGCGACCGTCATGCACATCGAGACAGGCGATGATGCGCTTGGTGATCATTCAGCCTCTCCTGACCGACAATAGGGGCAACAGCCGCTAGCCTCTTTTGTACTGCTAGGGAAACCAAGATGGTCTTCATCGAGGAAGGTCAACTTCACTTCTTTCTTATATGTGCTAAGAACTGCGCCCGCTGCAAACATTGCCAATTGCAAAGCTTGAACAGCATCAATGCCACAAGCACGACGGACTGTTTCTATTCCGAGGCCATTGATCTGATAAGGACATGCCCATTCTCCACTCGGATTAGGCATAGGTTTCCCGAAGCGAACAGATACATCAAAGGGTTTGCCGTTGATAGTAGCCGTAAGGACACGCTCTGCGATAACTTCGAATTGTTTATTAGACTCTGATGCCATCCTAAATCCTCAAGTAATTGCGAAGAATCCTGAGGCCGGTTTCTCCGGACTTTTCCGGATGAAATTGCACGCCCATTACATTGTCGCGCTCGACCGCTGACGCGAAGTTCTCAATATAGTAAGTGACGGCGGCGGTGTCGGCGGTGACGGGAGCCTTGTAGGAGTGCGTGAAGTAGACGTGCTCGCCCGGTTCAACGCCGGCAAGAAGTCGCGAATCTTTGCGAACTTCCAGAGAATTCCAGCCGACATGGGGAACCTTTTCCGTGCTCTCGGAAAAATGTTCGCAGGATTCAGCAAAATGTCCAAGTCCCGGCTGCGCGGGCGCTTCGCTCGATCCAGCGTAGAGCCACTGCATCCCGACACAAATTCCAAGGAAGGGAACGCCGCGTGCAATCGCAGCGCGAATCGCGGCTGTGAGGCCCGTCGCGTCCAGCCGCTCCGTAGCCGCGAAGTGACCCACCCCCGGCAGCACGATGCGCTCCGCGGCTTCGACAAGAGACAGATCGCCGTCAGTGACGATCGTCTCCGCGCCCACATGACGCAGCGCCTTGAGGACCGACGTGAGATTGCCCGCTTTGTAATCGATTACGGTAACGCGCATTCACTCTTCTCCATGTTCGTGCAAATCATCCCTTAGGGGCTAAAGCCCAGTTTCTTTTTATTTGTCTGGTGGCACGACTAAAGTCGTGCCCTTTCAAAACGTCAATTGATAAGTGGTTCCTTAGAGCAGCCCTTTGGTAGAAGGCAACATCTTGCCTAGTTGTTTGTCACGCGAGCAGGCTACGCGCAACGCGCGCGCGAAGGCTTTGAAGATGGCCTCGATCTTGTGGTGATTCGAGCGGCCATACATCGTCTTCACGTGAACATTGGCGCGTACGCCGCGCGCGAAGCCCTCGAAAAAATCCGTAACCAGTTCGGTTTGCAGATCACCGACGAGACGTGTGCGAACTTTGGTATCGACGGCGAAGGCCGCGCGCCCGCTGAGGTCGATGGCAGCAATCGCCAGTGTTTCATCCATCGGCATCAGAAAATATCCGGCGCGCAGAATGCCGCGCTTGTCGCCGAGTGCGCGGTCGAAGGCCTCACCAAGCGCGATGCCCACATCCTCGACTGTATGGTGCTGATCGACGTCCAGATCGCCATTGCACTTCAGTTCAAGATCAAATGCGCCGTGGCGCGTGAACAACTCCAGCATATGATCGAAGAAACGAATGCCGGTGGAGATTTTATATTGGCCGCCGCCTTCGATTGTGAGCTTGATCGCGATGCGCGTTTCGGTGGTGTTGCGAACCAATTCTGATCGGCGTCGGCTCACAATACGTTTGGCCGTGGGATCCACTTTCTTCATCGGCGTCATTGAGCGCCCCTTTTCGTTTTGAGAGCGGCCAGAGTTTCATTCAGAGCTATGACTGCCTGACGCATCTGCTCGCGCGTTCCGATTGTGATGCGCACACAGCCATCGCAGCCAGAGTCGCTGGAACGGTCGCGGACAAGAACGCCCGCTGCGCTCATCAGCTGCGTAAACTCCTTGTGCTGCGCGCCGATTTCAACTAGAACGAAATTAGCGCTACTGGGCCAACGGCGGATGGAGGCTGCATCGAGCGCCGCTTCAAACTCCGCGCGCGCGGCCAGCACTTCACCAACATACCAGTCGAGGTAGTCCGTATCATCGAGCGCGGGCGGAAGGCAAGCTAGCGCCAGTGAATTCACGCTGTATGGCGAAAGTACGCGCCTAACCCAACGCATCAACTCGACAGGACCGGCTAACAAACCGAGACGCAATCCGGCCAGACCGTACGCCTTTGAGAACGTGCGTGCCACAATGAGATTGGGAACCACGCCAATCAAATCAATGACTGTGTCTTTGTGGAAGTGAAAGTACGCTTCATCGATTAGGACCACAGCATACGGCGCGCGTGTGGCAATCTCGACGAGTTGCTCGCGCGTGGCCGAGGAGCCGGAGGGGCTGTTGGGATTGGCGATGGCGATGATCTTGGTGCGCGGCGTGATGGCTGCAAGCAAGCGCTCGAAGGGAAACTGCAAATCGTCCGCGGCCTGCACCGCAACAGCAAGTGCATTCGTGGACGAGGCGTAGATTTCGTACATCGTATACGTCGGCACGGGCAGCAGCAGTTCATCGCCGTCGTCAAGAAATGCCTCAAAAAGTACGTGAATCGCTTCGTCCACACCGTTGGTGAGCGCGACCTGCGCGGGCGCGAGACCGAGATGCGCAGCGACGATAGCCTCGACCGGCTCACGCTCCGGATAGCGCGTGAGGCTGCCCGCACTGATGCGACCCAGCACGTCGCGCACCTTCGGCGAACAGGCGACAGTGTTCTCGTTGAAGTCCAGGCGCAACGCTTCACGGCAGCCAAGCGGAGGGTGATATTCCTTCATGGCTTGTACGCGCGCACGCGGCGTTGGGTATTGCACTTTGACGGCTTCAGCCACGGGGCCTCCTTGTTAAGCGCCTGCGAATGGCTTCGGCGTGGCCGGTGAGTCCTTCGGCCTCGGCTAGTAATGCGGTAGGCGGACCGAGCACGCGCATTGCCTGCGCCGAATACTGCTGCACAGTGATGAGTTTGACGAAGTCGTTGACGCTCAAGCCGCCGCGCACACGCGCCATGCCGCCGGTGGGCAGAGTGTGATTGGGTCCGGAGATGTAATCGCCCATTGGCTGCGCGGACCAGCGACCGATGAAAACAGATCCGGCGTTTTGCATCCAATCGAGATCGCTGGCGGCATCGACGGTGAGGTGTTCGGGCGCGAGGCGATTAGTGATCTCGCGCGCTTCATTCACATTCGCGGCGATGATGACCAGACCGTTGCGATCAAGAGCATGACGCGCAACAGCATTGTTGGCGCTCCGCGCTTTTACAGTCTTGACGGTTTCTTTCGCCAAGGCGGCGCGCGTGGTGATGAAGATAGCCAGCGCTTCGGGATCGTGCTCGGCCTGCGCGACAAGATCAGATGCGATGTCGTCCGCATTGCCGGATTCACTGGTGACGATAATCTCCGTTGGCCCGGCGAGCATATCAATGGCGCAATCAAATGCAACGAGGCGTTTGGCCGCAGTGACGTAGAGATTGCCGGGGCCGACGATTTTGTCTACGCGCGCAACGCTAGCAGTTCCGTAGGCAAGAGCCGCAATCGCGTGCGCTCCGCCGAGGCGATAGAACTCTGTGATGCCGAGCAGGTGCGCGGCGGCGAGAGTCTCAGGTGCGGGTTTCGGCGAAACGACTGCAATACGCTCAACGCCCGCCACCTGCGCGGGAATCGCGGTCATCAGCAATGTGGAAGGCAACGGATGAAGGCCGCTTGGAACATAGCAGCCGACTGAACCAAGCGGACGCACAAGCTGGCCGGTCATGAGGCCGGGTATCGGCTCTTCGCTGAAGGATGCGGGCAGTTGGGAGACGGCGAAACTGCGAATCTGCTCAGCGGCTGTCGTCAGCGCCAATTGCATAGCAGGCGAGATTGCATTCCATGCGGCGGCCATTTCGTTGGGCGTAACGCGGAGAGCACCTGCGCCTCTGAGGCCGTCGAACTGCGCGGCGTAACGCAGCAGGGCGCGATCACCCTGCTTGCGCACATTCTTCACGATGCGGCTGACGGTGGGCAAAACAGCATCGAGCGCCACGCCGCCACGTTGTTCGAGAGCGGCGAGAATTTCGGCTGTCTGTTGCGCGCCGCGGCCTTTTGTCCGGATGATTTTCATCTTTCGTCTCCGGTCTCAGAGTACAACTTTGTTGAGCGGGTATTCGACGATGCCCGCTGCCTTTGCCGCCTTCAGACGCGGAATCACATCGCGAGCAACACGCTCTTCGACGATAGTGTTGACCGCGACCCACTCGGAGTTACTGAGTTGGGAGACAGTCGGCGAGTTCAACGCTGGCAGCACGGCAAGAACCGCATCGAGATCGCCGCGCTTCACGTTGAGCATCAGGCCCACCTGTGATTGCGCATCGATTGCGCCGCGCAGCATGAGCGCGATCTGATCAATCTTCTCGCGCTTCCACGAGTCGGCGATGGCCTTCTTGCCGGCGATAAGATGCGTTTCGCTCTCCATGATTGTGTCGATGATTTTCAGCCGGTTGGCCTTGAGTGAGCTGCCGGTCTCAGTGACTTCGACAATTGCATCGGCCAGCGTCGGCGGCTTCACTTCCGTTGCGCCCCAACTGAACTCGACCTTCACGTTCACGCCTTTTTCCGCGAAATATCGCTTACTGACTTCAACCAACTCCGTCGCAACGATCTTGCCTTCGAGGTCTTCTGCCTTTTCAAAGCCGCTGTTCTCCGGCACGGCGAGCACCCAGCGCACCTTGCGGCGGCTCTGTTTGGAATAGGTCAGCGAAGTAATGCTGGTGAGATCAAGGCCGCTTTCGACGACCCAATCGATGCCGGTGAGGCCCGCGTCGAGAACGCCGTGATCGACGTAGCGCGCCATTTCCTGCGCGCGAATCAACATACACTCGATCTCAGGATCGTCGATCGATGGAAAGTAGGAGCGGCCGTCGGCGTATATGTTCCAACCGGCGCGCTTGAAGAGAGCGATGGTGGCATCCTGCAAACTGCCTTTGGGAATGCCGAGTCTTAGCTTGTTCGCCACGAATTTCCTCCGTATTACTGAAAGTGTTGGTTAATTATTTTCGATGCTCACGGTTTTGGTGAAACAACTGATGGTGCCTTCGTGGCATACGAGCCCGTCGCCCTCGACGACGACACGAAAGAGCAACGTATCATTGTCGCAATCGGTTGCGGCGGAGACGACGCGCAGACGGTTGCCGCTGGTTTCGCCCTTCATCCACAGCTTCTGGCGGGTGCGGCTCCAGAAGGTGACAAAGCCGGTCTCAAGGGTTTTTGCGTAGCTGATGGGGTTGAGAAAGCCCAGCATCAGCACCTCGCCGGATTGCGCATCCTGCACGATGCCGGGAACGAGGCCGTCCATTTTTTCAAAATCGATTGCGGGATTCAGTGTGCTCATTTTGTCCTTCGTTATGGTTGAGATTTGTTGACAGGCATGAAAAAGCCCACCTGCGTTGGTCGCCGGCGGGCTTGACTCTCTTGATCTCTCTGGCCGATTAGATCAGGCCATGGCAGTCCGCCGGCATGGAAGTTCCATGATGATGGTGGTGACCGTGATGGCGGCGGCTCTGCATCTTAATTAGACATTATCGGATGGGCGGCAACCTTGTCAAATCTTTTGCTTGCGGAGATTGCGCCCCAGAGCGGAGAATGGAGCCGTGCGAATTCGAGTGCGATTCACGGTTTTGGCGATAGCGGCGCTGGGCTTGTGCCTTGGCGGAATGGCGCAGAATCAAGACCGGGATAGTCGTGGTGTGCCGAAAACTTCTGCGAACGCCCCACCGCCTGAGTTACGCATCGATATCAATCACGCTAGTGTGGATGAGTTGCTGAAGGCTCCGGGCATGACGCAGAGTTGGGCGGGACGGATTGTTCGCTTCCGGCCTTATCGCACCAAGCAGGATTTGCTGGAGTACGGCGTGGTGAGCAGCGAGGTCTATGACCGCATCAAGGATTTTGTGATTGCGCATCGGGAGGCGCAGTGAGTCTTCTACCCGAGAACTGATGATGAAGCCATTTCCCGAAGGATCGGCACGTAGATTTCCGTTTCACCTTCATCCGTGTCCATAGGGCATTGAGCTTCGTTTGCTCTGTAGAGTTCGAAGTCAGGTGCGTCGGCGGGTTCAAAACCAGACTTCGGCAGCCACGTTTTCCAAATGAAGTTGCAGGTATTTTGCAGTCCGGTCAAGCGGCCTTTATGCGTAAACACTGCGTATTCCTGGGCCTCAATGCTGATTCTCTCCATACCCCCCGGCACAGGCGTATCATCGCTGACGCGGACTGCGGCCGTATAGTGGAACTTCTCTGCAAAGGTTTCTTTGTCCTTGGGGCCGTAGCAAACTCCATAAAATGCTTTGTCGAGCTGTTGTTCTATCTGGTGTTTCTGGCGTAGAAAGTCATTCCATAAGACCGGAATAACGTTAGGTTCTGAAAAAATAAAGTCCTTGCCCAAACCGACTACTATAAAAGTCTCTTTCCGTTCGAAGCGCGGAATCATCGTAACTCCGCCTGTGTGCAGATGTTTAAGATAGGCCTCGGTCAATGCCGGTTGGCCACGATGGAGGGATTTCATTCTTTCTCGGCGAAACCGTGCAGGTGTATCGCCGAATATCTCTTTGAAGACACGGCTGAAGGAGGCCTGGGATTCAAAGCCCGCATCCTGGGCAACCTCGACAATTCGGTTTGTGCCGCACAACAAAGCCTCAGCAGCTTTGGTTAAGCGTCTTCGCCGAATATAAGCGGCAACAGTCATGCCTGTCAGAGTATGAAAGATGCGCAGGAAGTGGTAATGAGAATAGCAGGCCGCTTCCGAAGTTTTCGCCGATTGAAGATCATCGTGCAAATGAGCTTCAATGTAATCGATTGCCTTCAGCACACGGTCTATCATCGTTCTCTCTTTCTGCCTCCAAAACTAACTCTATGAGTTCTCTCATACTGTGTTTTGATAATTATTGCGAATTTGCCTTACGGATCGAGGAAAAAGTGGAACTAATAGTAGATTTCACGAAAGAAATCCCGCAGGGATAAAGCCGCACCCTTTCAAGACCAGAATCCCTTCCCTGATAGCGCTACTCTTCGCAAGGCTCGGGCTCAGGAGCGGGCATATCGCGCTTGAGCAACCGACTGAGAATCACATAGAGCACCGGAATAAAGAAGAGGTTGAGCATCGTCGAGAGCAGCATTCCGCCGACGATGGTGGTGCCCACGGAGCGGCGTCCCAGCGCGCCCGCGCCGGTGGCAAAGACCAGCGGAAGAACGCCGAGGATGAAGGCGAACGACGTCATCAGAATGGGCCGGAGACGCAGTGCGCCGGCTTCGGCGGCAGCGTCGGCGATAGAGCGACCTTTTCGGCGCAACTGCTCGGCAAACTCGACGATCAAAATTGAGTTCTTGGCCGAGAGGCCAATCAGCATCACCAGGCCAATCTGGCAATAGACATCGTTGGAGAGGCCGCGCAGCGCGATCAGGCCCAGCGCGCCCAGCACCGCCATCGGCACGGCCAGAAGAATGATGAAGGGCAGCGCGAAGCTCTCGTACTGCGCCGAGAGCGTGAGATAGACGACCAGTAGTCCGAGACCGAAGATCAGCAAAGCCTTGCCGCTGGACTCGATCTCGTCGAGCGTGAGGCCGGTCCACTCATACTTCATCCCCGGCATCATCGTTTTATTCGCCAGCTCTTCCATCGCCGCAAGCCCTTGGCCGGAGCTGTAACCGGGCGCGGCGGAGCCGTCGATTTCGACCGCGCGAAAGAGATTGTAATGCGTGATGACCGGCGGGCCGGAGCTCTCAGTGATGCTGGCGATGTTATCGAGCGGCACCATCTGTCCGGTATCGGAGCGGACGTAATAGCTATGCAGATCGCTGGCAGACATGCGGAAGGGTTGATCCGCCTGCACGAAGACGCGATAGGTGCGGTTGTTGTAATCGAAGTCGTTGATGTACTCCGAACCCATGAAGACGCTGAGCGTGGTGGTGATCTGCGAGAGCGGAATGTTCATAGCCTTTGCCTTCTCGCGGTCGATTGTGACCAGCACCTGCGGGTCGTTGGCGGAGAAGGTGGTGAGCAGGCGAGTGAGGTCTTTGCGCTGGCGGCTTGCGCCCACAATCTGATGAGCAACGCGGTCCAGATCGCTGAGCGTGTTGCTGCCCTTATCCTGAAGCATAAATTGAAATCCGCCAAAGCTGCCGACGCCCGAGACCGCTGGAGGTTCGAAGGCAGCAACCAGGCCGCCGTTGGGAGCGAACATCAGGCCCATCAATTTAGGTGAAAGATCAGCGACAATGTCGGCAGTTGTGTGACCCTTGCCGCGCCGCTGGTCGCTGGGCTTGGTGGCCACAAACATCAGGCCCTGATTGGAAGCCGCGCCGGTAAAGCTGAAGCCCATTACGGAAAATGCGCCGGCAACGTCGGAATTCTGGCTGATGACATACTCGGCGCGCTGCGCAAGGTTACTCGTGTAAGTCAGCGACGAGCCGGGAGGCGCTTGCACAATCACCATGAAATAGCCTTGATCTTCCTGGGGAATGAAGCCAGTGGGCACGTGCAGATAGACCCATGCGGTTGCGCCGAGTCCGGCGAAAAAGAGGATGAGCAATACATACCGCAACCTGAGTGCAAGGTGAATCGTGTTGGCATAAGAATCTGACAGCCATTTGATCTGCCTGTCGGTGGAGTGAATAAATCGGGAGAAGAGGCGCGAGACCGCTGCGCTGCGCAGAAAGTCAAGCTGCCGGGGGCGGTCCTCTTCGCCGCGCAGAAAAATTGCGGAGAGAGCCGGCGAGAGCGTCAGCGCATTGAAGGCAGAGATGGCGATTGCAAAGGCGATGGTCAGCGAGAACTGCCGATAGAGAATGCCGGTGGTTCCAGGAAAAAACGAGACCGGCACGAAGACTGCAATCAAAACCAGCGAAGTCGCGATGACCGCGCTGGTGACTTCGCCCATCGCTTCGGATGTAGCTTTACGCGAGTCGCAGTGTTCCATCGCAATGTGGCGCTGCACGTTTTCGATGACCACGATGGCGTCGTCCACAACAAGTCCCGTAGCCAGCGTGATGCCGAAGAGCGTGAGCGAGTTGATGGAGAAGCCGAAAATCTTGATGAAGGCGAAGGTTCCGATGAGCGAAACAGGAATGGTGACGGCGGGAATAATGGTCGCGCGCCAATCGAGCAGAAAAAGAAAAATAACAGTGATGACGATGAAGATGGCTACCGCGAGCGTGACCAGCACTTCGCGAATGGAGTCGCCGACGACGGTGGTGGAATCGAATGCGATGGCGTATTGCAGACCGGGCGGAAAGCTCTTCGCCAGCTCAACGAGCGCGGCCTTGGCCTTGCGGTCCACATCGAGCGCGTTGGCGTTGGAGAGCTGCTCGACGCCGACGCCCATCGCTTCATGCCCGGAGTATTTCAGATCGGAGCTGTAATCCTCCGCACCTACCTCGGAGTGGCCCACATCCTTCAACAGCACCAAGCCATTTGCACTGCTCTTGACGATGATTCTGTCGAACTCCGCGGGCGAGCTGAGGCGGCCTACGACGCGCACCGGTACTTGATAGGCTTGCGTTAAATTCGACGGCGGCTGGCCAAGCTGTCCTGCCGGTATCTCGACATTCTGTTCGACCAGCGCATTCACCACATCGGTAGCCGTGAGGTTGCGCGCGGCTAGCCTCGCCGGGTCCAGCCAGACGCGCATTGCGTACTTGCGCTCGCCGAAGATGATGACGTCGCCCACGCCGGGAACGCGTTTGAGCGCGTCCTTCACGTAGACGTCGAGGTAGTTGGAGATAAACTCCTGCGAGTAACGGCCGTCGAGCGTATAGAAGCCTGCGCCGAAGACGAAATTAAAGTTGGACTTTGTAATGGCGATGCCCGTTGCATTCACCGCCGCGGGCAGACGCCCCTGCGTACTGGCCACGCGATTCTGCACGTCCACGGCGGCGATATCGAGGTCGTACCCGGTCTGGAAGGTCACGTCAATAGAACTCGCGCCGCTGTTGGTGCTCGACGAACTGATATAGCGCATTCCCTCGACGCCGTTGATGGCCTCTTCGAGCGGAATGGTGACGGCCTTCTCCACCGTGTCTGCGTTGGCGCCCACATAGTTGCAGGCCACGGAGACCTGCGGCGGAGCCAGCGTTGGATACATCGCAACTGGAAGCGTGGGAATGCAGACCGCTCCGGCGAGAATAATCATCAGCGCGCAGACCGTGGCGAATACTGGCCGGTGAATAAAGAAATCGACGAACACGGGTTATTTCCTTTCAGAAATTCAGGGGAAGATGGGAATAAGTATTTCTTCGAGTCAGCTTTCCCACCGGGGCTAAAGCCCAACGCATTTTTGTTGCATTTGCTGCACGGCTGAAGCCGTGCCCTGACGCTTCTTGCCTTCCCAAAGAGTTTTTCAGCAGCTTGTGAAACTGTGCCCTTTCAAAACACTGGCTTCAACAGAGATTTAGTAGCTCGCGCTCCTCAGCCCCCCATCGGCATCACCGGCATTCCGTTGATCAAAAATTGTGTACTGGAGACGATCACCCGGTCACCCGCATTCAGCCCTGAGGAAACTGCGTAGTTGTTGCCGACGGTATCGCCCAGCGTGACCGCGACCTGCGTGGCCAGTGTCATCGGGCCTTGCTTGCGCGCCACGAAAACAAAGCTCTGGCCGCCCTGGCGCGTCACAGCCAGCACGGGAATCACCGCCATCGGCGATGTATTCCAGATGACCCGCGCCTTAATCATCTGCGCGTTGCGCAGCACCTCCAGCGTTGAGTGAACCGGCGCCTTCAATAGAATGCTCTGCAAGTTGCTGTCCACCTGCGGCGAGAGAAAATCGACCTTCGTTTTCTCGATCAGCTTGCCGCTGTTGTCGATCAGTTCCACATCCAAGCCAAGGCGCGCTTGTCCCGCGCGCTCCGTGGGCACGTAGATGTAGGCTTCCAAATCCTTGTTCTCATCGATGGTTGTCAGGATATTCGGCGGCGAACTGAGCGGCGAAGCAAAGTCGCCCACATGCATCGGAATGTCTCCCACCACGCCGTCAAAGGGAGCGCGGATGCGGTAGTAGGCCAGTTGCTCCTCCTGAGTCTTGCGCAGTTCCACTGATGACTCGTAATCCGATTTGGTGTTGCCGAAGGATTGCAGCGCCTGATCGTAGACGTCGCGGCTGGTTACTCCGGCCTCAAAGAGCTTGCGCTGCCGCTCAACCTCTACAGCGTTGTAATCGTAGACGGCTTTTTTCTGCCGCTCGGTGGCGCGCGCCGATTCGACCGTGGCCATCTGGAGGCGCGGATCAATCTCCATCAACAATTGCCCAGCCTTTACGTGATCGCCGGAGTGGACGAGAATCTGCGTCAGCGCACCGCTCACCTGCGGCAGCAGCGTGGCCGAGCGGCGCGACTTGATGGTGGCCACAAACTCGCTCGACTGCGGCACCGGCGCAAGCGCAACCGTCACCGTCTGCACCGGCATCGCCTGCATTCCGCCCGCCGCCTGCGCGACCGGCTTGTTCTTGCAGCCGACAACAGCCAGCGCCAGAAGGATAAAACAACAAATCCAGGGAATTTTTCTCAATGCGTTCTTCCTCGCTCCATCTATTTTCCAGAGTAATTCAGCGTGATTCACGGCCAGCGCCGGAATCAAGTAGTAAACCAATGCTTGTTCACCTATTGTATTCTGACGCATCTGGGCGGAGCATCGACGCAAAAATTCATTCCGCCTTTACAATACCGAGCCGCATTAGCGCGGCTGCACCGACTCCAATCCAAATCAGATTGACGCTGACCGACGGCCACGCATGATGGTATGCGGAGTTTGCGGCCAGCAGGAAACTCCCCGCCAGGTTCATGCACTGGAAGAGAGCGCCACGCGCTGAAATCCTGCCGAACGAAACCATTGCATAGGCACAGATCAGCAACAAACCGCCCATCCAGCCGCCCACTTCCATTGTCATTGAGACCACAGCCACGACCTTTCCGGAACGTCGAAGATCAGTTCGATCCAAACTTATCTTATGCGGCGCGGCTGCGGCTGGCTACACTAGAACCAGTATGACCAGCCAACCGCCATCAATCTATCGAGGACGTCTTGCGCCTTCGCCCACGGGCTATCTGCACGTGGGCCACGCGAGCACATTCTGGACTGCCTATGAACGCGCGCGTGACGCGGGCGGCACGCTGGTGATGCGCATGGAAGACCTGGATCCTGACCGTAGCCGCGCCGAATATGCCGAGGCCGCGCTCGAAGACCTCCGCTGGCTGGGGATTGATTGGCACGAAGGGCCGGATGCAGGAGGGCTTTATGCACCCTACGAGCAAAGCCGCCGTCAAGCCATCTATCTCGACGCATGGTGCAAACTGCTTCGCGGCGGATTTATTTATCCCTGCCGTTGTTCGCGCAAGGATATGGAGGCCGCGCTTAGCGCTCCGCATGAACAGGATCTGTTGGATGATGAGCCGGTTTACCCCGGTACTTGCCGCTCCAGCGATTTCGCGGCGAGCGAGATTCATGAGCCGGGGAATTTCAACTGGCGCTTTCGTGTTCCCGACGGCGACGCAATTGAGTTTGTCGATTTGAATCTTGGTCCGCAGCGATTTATCGCGGGCCGCGACTTCGGCGATTTCGTTGTCCGGCGGCGCGATGGCGTTCCAAGTTACCAGCTTGCCTGCGTCGCCGACGACGCGGCGATGAAGATCACCGAAGTTGTGCGCGGCGAAGACCTGCTCAAATCCACAGCGCGGCAGATTCTGCTCAACCGCGCGCTGTGCTTTGCAAATCCTAACTGGTTCCATTGCCGCCTGACTGTGGACCGCAACGGCCGCCGACTGGCCAAGCGGCATGACGCGCTGAGTCTGCGCGCGCTGCGCCAGCGTGATGTTACGCCGACGCAGATTTTATCGGGCGAGTTGCCCTGAGATTAGTTGCCAAAAAATCTAACGCGGTCGGCGTATGCTCGGCGGCGCGGGAGCTTTGGTGCTGGGAGGATCGACTGGATTGAATTTGCGCGCCAGCTCCGGCGTTGACTGCACTTCGTCCGCCTGCGGATTCACAGCCTTCTCCACCTCCGCGCCGAATACATAGCCAGGCCCGAACATATTGCTCGTGAAGATCACCAGCGATTTGTCCGGCGAGAAGCGCACATTCGGTTCCTGACGATAGTAGTGATGCGACATATTCACCAGATGCTCGGAATGGAAGACACCTGGCTGCCACATCGACGGCGAATTCAGCGCGCCATTGCCGCCTTTGAGTAGTTGCGGATGGAATAGCTCGATCCACTCGCCATCGCCGGCCCGCGCCACCTGTCCGGGATCGCCGCCGTCGCCGCAGAAGAGCGAGAGGTCTTTGGTCAGATTGAAGTGAATCGACCAATCGTTGCGTTCCATGTGATAGGCTGTGCGCTCCCTGGTCTTCACGTTGTAACCCGCAAGGAAAAAGTCCTCGCCCTTGGGATACTGCCAGTCGTACCAGATCGTCTCACCATCCAACCCCCAGAACTCGTGTCCGGCGATCTCATTCACCATCGTCCGTTTGTGAATCAGTTTGGGCGGCGCGCCATTGGTGCGAATCAGCCAGATGCGATCCACTTTTTGCCACGGCCCTTCGTGGCAATACATCAGCAGCGTAGGATCGGTGGGCGAGAACAGTAGATGATTCACCCAGTCGGTGGAGTGCAGCAGCACCTTGATCTCGCCCGGCTTTTCGCCCTTCGGCCCCGGCTCCAGACGAATTGTGAAGAGCACCAGCGGCAGCCGCGACGCCAGACGCCGCTCCATCATTTCACCTTTTTCCATCGGCTGAAAAAGCGGCCCCTGATCCTCGCCTGTTGCGCGATTCTCCGCCGAGCCTCTTGCCGGTGTCGGCGCATTCGAGCCATACTCCTTGCCCGCCGCGTCTCCTACAATATAAGTTCCCGCCGCCAGCGTCTCATCGGCGTTGACGCTGGCGACGCTGCGCTTCGCGGGCAGGTTCACCAGCTTGCGAATTTCTCCAGTGTTGGTGTCTGCCTTGTAGACTGCGGCCACGCCTGTCGCCGGATCGGTCTTGGTGAAAAATACGCTGTTGGTCTTGTGTCCCACTACCAGCGCGCGAACAAAGCCCGGACGCGGCCCGCGCATCGCGACTCCGTTCTCTCCAGTTGGACGCGGCGGATTCGCCACCAGCAGCTTGGTTGCGCGCGTCTTGAGGTCCAGCACATGAATGCCATCCGGCGCGGTGTAGACCATCTGCTTTCCATCCGGCGTGTAGGCATTCACGTTGAAGTAGAATCCGCTTGAATACGGCTCGTCGCTGAGCCGCCAGATGCGATGCCCGGTGTCTTTGTCCACCCAGGCCTTCGGCGGCACAGTGCCGCTAGGCGAAGTCTGCGCAAAACAGGAAAAAGAAAAACTCATCAGAGCAATTGCAGCGAATGTGCGGAGATGCATTTGAAAAATCCTTCAGGCGGGATTGAAGTGAAACGAAGTTGCTCTCCGGTCGAAGGTACCTTCTCCATTGCGAGTAACCGGCGCGGGCGAGATCGCAGACTTCCTATTTATATCGACGTTGTTCGCCGGGAATAAAGTTTCATCGCGAAAATCAGGCTGCAATGCCGGTTCACCCATGCCGGATAAAGCTGCCGTTTTGCAACTCGCTCATCGCCTGCCGCAGTTCCGTCTCAGTATTCATCACGATCGGCCCGTACCACGCCACCGGCTCCTCCAGAGGTCTGCCGGAAACCAGCAGGAATCGTATGCCCTCGGGACCGGCCTGGACGACGATCTCATCGCCGCGATCAAACAAAACTAGCGAGTGATTTTTTGCGTCATAGACCGGCGCGGCGTTGGGATCTACAGCAGACTCGGTCAGCACCGCGCGAGGCGCTGAGGCGTCACGGAAGCTCCCCTCACCCGCGAAGACATACGCGAAGGCATTGCGATCCGTCTCCACCTTGATGCGCTTGCGTTTGAGCGGCGGAATCGAAATATCCACATAGCGCGCGGCTACTGAATTCGCCCCCGTTGCAACGCCTTCCACCGGCCCGCGCTGGCCCCAGAAATCGCCGCAGATAATGCGCGCGCGGCTGCCGTCGTCTTCGGTCACTTCAGGAATCGCGCTGGCCGGAATATCCTGATAACGCGGGGCAGTCATTTTGAGCGCTGCGGGCAAATTCGCCCAAAGTTGAAAGCCGTGCATACGGCCCCGGTCGTCTCCCTTGGGCATTTCTTGATGTAGAATTCCGCTGCCCGCCGTCATCCATTGCACATCGCCCGCGGTCATGCGGCCCTTGTTGCCCAGGCTGTCGCCGTGCACCACTTCGCCTGCCAGCACGTATGTAATCGTTTCAATTCCGCGATGCGGATGCCAGGGAAATCCGGCGATATAATCCGCTGGGTTGTCGCTGCGGAAGTCGTCCAGAAGCAGAAACGGATCGAACTCCTCGGTCTTTCCAAAGCCGAAGGCGCGCTGCAAGTGCACGCCCGCGCCCTCGATCTTTGGGCTAGTTTCAATAATCTCCTTGACTGGACGAAGCGACACGGTGCACCTCCTCTGCCGGACAGAGGATTGGATGCGCGCAATCTCAGAACGGTTCCGGCGCGCTGCCTCTGCCTCCGCCGCACAACTCGACAGCATGAACCATCGCCTTGGCCACACGGTCGGCCATCTCCTGCTCATAAAAACGAATAGCGGGATCATTACCATTTTTCAGCTTGATCACCAGCGCGATGATATTCGGGACATCCTTGACCGTCTTAGTGGTATCCCCGACGCGCACCAGGTAATTCTGCCAGTCCTGCTCATCCGGCAGCACTGAGATGTTTTGCACATCGCGCAGATTGATGACTACATTCTCGTTATGCTCCTTGCGTCCGTTATTAAAAACCAGGCGATGATAACTGAAGGAACAGGCGCTCGGATTGGCGACTGCGTTGCTGATGGTGCCAGAAAACTTCTGCACCCCATCAGAGCCGTCAGCCGAGTCATGGACGTATCCGGCAAAGTTGACCGTGCCGATCTCGTTAAGCTTGTCCTGGATAAACTTCATAGTCACTTCCAGCGATGGGTTGCCGTTGGTTTGCGCGCTGGCGGGCTGCACGTTTGCGGGCGGTGCATTGGCGGGCGGTGCGCCTGAAGACGCAATCGCGCTGAGTTCAGCTTCGCTGGCGCCGGCCTGTTTAAGCGCGGCCATCGCATCTGCTGAGGTGTCGAACGTGGCGCCTGCAGCGGAAATAACGTGCAGAATCGCTCTCTCCGATACTCCAGTATGCAGAAGCTTCAGGACAGTAGCATTTGACTGCGCATCACTCGAAGGTTGAGGCGGAGGCGGTACAGCTACTTGTGCCAGCGCGGTTGCTCCAGCCAATATCAGCGTCAAGATTCCAGCGACAATTCGCATATGATTCTCTCCTAAAGCTAGTAACGACACTGGCTGGCTGAGAAGAATAGAACGTCTTCTCCTCGATCTAGTCAGCCCTCTGACCTCATCTGATTTTCATGCACGTCGTTTGTATGAAATACTACTCGCCTACAGCTACGATTGTCACGAGAACGATTCGACCACGTTTGCCGAATGTGCTGAGAGAATCCGAAGGCTTATCCTCTATATATACCCAATGTCCGACTTTGCCCAAACCGTCAAGCAGCAGGCCGACATCGTCAAGGTGATCGAAGGCTACATCCGGCTGCGCAAATCCGGCGCGCAGAACTACCAGGGGCTTTGCCCGTTTCACAAGGAGAAATCGCCGTCATTCTCCGTCCATGCCGTACGCCAGTTCTATCACTGCTTCGGCTGTCAGGCTTCGGGCGACGTCTTCAGCTTTGTCGCCAAAATCGAGAACGTCGGCTTTCCCGAGGCGGTGCGCATCGTCGCGGGTAAGTGCGGCATCCCGCAGCCCAAGCGTGAGTTTTCTTCGCCGGAAGAGGCCGCCGGTGCGCGGCTCAGAGCGAAGCTGCTGGAGCTGCACGAGACGGCGACCGCTTGGTTCGAGGAGCAGTTGCGCGGGCCGGAGGGCGCCGTGGCGCGCGAGTATCTCGCCGGTCGCGGACTGACGCCTGAGGGAAAAAAAACCTTTCGCATCGGCTACGCGCCCGACAGCTTCAACGCGCTGCGCGACCGGCTCAGCCCCATCGCCGACGACGAAACCCTCCGCGCCAGCGGCCTCTTCGCCTGGAAAGAGCAAGGCGACGGAGGCCCGGATTCGCGCGGGGGCCCCATCTACGACCGCTTCCGCAAGCGCGTCGTCTTTCCCATCGCGAACGAGAGCGGCCGCGTGATCGCCTTCACGGCACGAACGCTGGAGACCGGCGACAAGGCCGGCGCAAAGTACATTAACTCGCCGGAGACGCCGCTCTATACGAAAGGTCAGATCCTCTTCAACCTCGACAAGGCGCGCACAGCGATCAGGCAGATGGAATTTGCGCTGCTGGTCGAAGGGCAGATGGATTGCATCTCGGTTTACTTGCGCGGGATTCAAAACGTGATCGCGACTAGCGGAACCGCTTTTACCGAGCAGCAGGTGGCGATTCTCAAACGCCACACCTCGCAGGTTGTCGTCAACTTCGACCCCGACGCCGCTGGGTCGAATGCCGCTGAAAAATCAATTGCGTTGTTGACTGAGGAGGGATTCACCATCAAGATCGTCACGCTCGACGGCGGCCTTGATCCCGACCGCTTTATTCGCGAGCGCGGCGTCGAGGCTTATACGGCGGCATTGCGCGGCGCGCGCCGTCAGGCTGACTACCTGATCGAGCGCGCTCGACAGGCTTTCCCCGGAGCCAGCGCCGAGCAGAAGGTCAAGGCGATGAACTTTTTGCTGCCGCACATTCGCCGTATGCCGGAGAAGCTCTCCCGCGATCAGTTCGCCGCCGATGCCGCGCAGAAGTTGAGCATCGACTCTGCCGTTCTCCGCGAAGAACTGCGTCAGGCAGCGCTGCGCCGCCGCGATCACATCGAGACACGCGCGACGACGCTGACCGAGGTCGAGCGGGTGCTGCTGCGCGCGCTGGCCATCGACAATCCGGAGTTTGCGCGTTCGCGGGGGCTTGCCAGTGAAGCTCTGGCACAGCAGCCCGCGTGGTTCGAGCACTTAGGCAGCTTCGCTGCGTTGCAGGCAGTTGCACAGCGTCAGGCCCGCGATCCGATGGATGTGATCGAAGATGAAGCGCAGCGTGCCTTGCTCGCTGAGACGCTGCTGGCCGAGACCAAGCCGCCAGACGAGAGCGAAGTCCAAAGCGCGATTCAGGAGATTCACGAGCGCGCCATCGAAGGTCGGCTGCGCGAGTTGCGCACGCTGATCGCCGAGGCCGAGCGCCGTGGCGACCACACAGAACTGGCACTGCTGACACAGCAAAAGATGGAGTTGGACCGCGCACTGCGCCAGTTACATCAGCAACGAGGTCCGGCATAACCAACTGCGTGTGCATTGGCAACAATCTCACTCGTCGCGCAAACGATATTTCCGCAGACGACCTACCAGCGAGGCCGGGCCGCTGACCGCAAGCCGCACGAGGTTGCCTTCGTACTCTCTCAAATGAACGAGCATGCCCGCCTCGATGGCCGCCAGCACCGCGCCCTCCTGCTGCGGAACGCGCAACTCCGCATCGATGAGCGGGTCCGTATGCAGCGCGCTGTCGATTGCTTTGAGCAGCGCTTCCATTCCAACGCCCGTGCGCGCCGAGACGGCCACCTCGCCGGAAGACCTAACTCGCTCCAGCAGTCCGTCGCGCTCGTGCGCGTCGAGCAAATCGATCTTGTTGAGCACCTCAATACGCGGCTTGGCGAGCGAGTCCAGTTCGTCGAGTACCTTTTCGACTTGTGTCTTCTGCTCTTCGCCATAAGTGGACGAGGCGTCGCGAATGTGCAGCAGCACCTCGGCCTGCGCAACTTCTTCCAGCGTCGCACGGAAGCTGGTGACCAGCGTGTGTGGCAGATTGCGGATGAAGCCGACTGTATCCGAGAGCAAAATCCGGCGGCGGCTGGGCAACTCCAGCACGCGCAGTTTGGGATCGAGCGTCGCGAACATCTTGGGCGATTGCAAGACTTGTGCGCCGGTCAGTTGGTTGAAGAGTGTGCTTTTGCCGGCGTTGGTGTAGCCGACCAGAGCGACTGTGGGCACGGGAATCGACTCGCGGCGCTGGCGCTGCTGCTTGCGCACTCGTCGTACGGAATCAAGTTCGAGTTTCAAGTGGTCGATGCGGCGGTTGATCTGGCGGCGATCTGTCTCCAGTTTGGTTTCGCCCGGTCCGCGTGTGCCGATGCCTCCGCCCAGTTGCGACATCAGCTTGCCCTTGCCGGTCAATCGCGGCAGCATATATTCAAGCTGCGCCAGCTCCACCTGCAACTGCCCCTCGCGTGTGCGAGCGTGGCGAGCAAAGATGTCCAGAATTAGTTGCGTTCGGTCGAGCACGCGACAAGGAAGCTCGGCCTCCAGATTGCGCAACTGTGTCGGCGTGAGGTCGTGGTCAAAGAGCACCAGATCGGCCTCCGTGGAGGCGGCAACTCCGGCGATCTCGCCGACCTTGCCTGAGCCGATCAGCGTGGCAGGATCGGGGCGCGCGCGGCGCTGCAATATCTCGGCAACCACCACGCCGCCAGCGCTTGAAACCAGCTCGCGAAATTCGGCGAGGGACTCTTCCGCGTCCAGTTCAGTGGACGGGTGCGGAGAAGCCGCTCGGGCTGATGAAGGCTCTTTGGAGAGTGCCGGATCGTCCGGCTCCGGCTCGGCAATATCCGCGCACACGACCGCCTGCCGCGCGCCAGCCTGGGCTGCGCGGTTGGGGCGCGAGCGGACGCCGAGGTCCACTCCCACCAAAACCGCTCGCTCCGGTGTACTTCCGGAAGCGCTGGTTCTATTCTCTTCGCCGGTCAACAGTGAGCGCTCTCGGCCTGCTATCGCGGTTCCCCTACAACGGGGAGAGAAGCAACCGGAACCGGTCCGGGAGCGGAACTCGAGACCGGGCGATAATCTGTATGCACAGCGCCCCGGTTGCTTACTACCGTCGAAATAGCATGTTTGAAGATCAACTGCTCCTGGCTATTGTTCTCCAGAAGGACGGAGTACTTGTCAAAGGAACGAATCTTGCCGGTCAGCTTGACGCCGCTCACCAGATAAACCGTGATCGGAGTCTTGTCTTTGCGGACCGTGTTCAAGAACGTGTCCTGAATATTTTGTGCCGGCTTGTTTTCCATATGCCGATCTCCTGCTTTCCTGGTTGGGGGAGGTGAATGCGATCGAACAATGAGTTCTCTTGCAAATGAGCGGATGCGGCGACGGAAACCCCGGAACCACAAAATACCGCAATGCGTACAAAGATATAGGGTTTTTCCAATCTTTTCAACCTGTTTTTCCAGAGGCTCATCTTAAGATGTGAATTCCAGCCTCTCTGGTTAAAACAGAAGACTTACGGCGGCTGGTAGCATAAATGGTGTGAACGCCGAGCCGAAACCGCAACACAGCAACGCCCAGCCGGTGCCGATGCTGGACCTGAAACGCCAGTACCTCCCACTCCACAAGGAGCTGCTGGAGGCGGTTGGCCATGTACTTGAGACGCAACAGTTTATTCTTGGTGAGCCGGTGGTCGGCTTTGAGCGAGCCGCGGCCAGCCGGTTAGGCGTGGCTCACGCCGTGGGTTGTTCTTCGGGCACAGACGCGCTATGGCTGGCGCTGGCTGCTGCCGGCATCGGACCCCCACCCCACGGACCAGGACCCGTCCGTGGGGACCCCGGACCTGGCCAGACGGTCGTCACTACCCCCTTCAGCTTCTTCGCTTCGACGAGCGCTATCCTGCGTGCCGGGGCGCAGCCGTTGCTGGCGGACATCGAGCCAATTACTTTTAATCTCAATCCGGCGACGGTCGAAGCCGTCCTCGATGGTCCGCAAGGCAAAGCCGCTCGCGCTATTCTGCCCGTCCATCTCTTCGGTCAGGCCGCCAACTGGACAGCCTTTGACCGCATCGGAAAGGAGCGCGGAGTCAAACTGATCGAAGACGCTGCTCAGGCCTGGGGCGCTGAATGGCAAGGCGTGAAAGCTGGCGGACTTGGCGACGCCGCGGCCTTCAGCTTTTATCCGACTAAAAATCTCAGCGCGGCGGGCGATGCGGGCATGATCGCGACGAACTCGGACGACCTTGCCGAGCGAGCGCGTATGCTGCGTCAGCATGGAATGCGCCGCCGCTACTACCACGACGAAGTGGGCTGGAACACTCGCATGGACGGCTTGCAGGGCGCAATTCTCTCTGTCAAGCTCAAGTACATCGACGGCTGGAATCAGGCGCGGCGCACTGCGGCCAAGCGCTATCACGCCCTCTTTCACGCAGCCGGGCTGGTTGAGGCCGGACCTTATCCCGCACATGGCGTCGTGCTGCCGCATGAGCTTCCCGGCAGCCATCACGTCTGGCACCAGTACGTGATTCGCACTGCGCGGCGCGACGGATTGCGCCAGTTCCTCACTGAGCGCAAGATCGGCTCGGAGATCTACTACCCGCTCCCGTTGCATTTGCAGCCGGCTCTACTGCATCTCGGATATGCGGAAGGCAGCTTTCCAGAAGCGGAGCGCGCGGCCCGCGAGGTTCTGGCCCTGCCCATCTTCCCCGAACTACGCGAAGACGAACAGCAGACCGTGGTCGCGGCGATAGCCGAGTTTCTAAGTTGAGCTAAGGTCCGTCTTGGACCCAATCACTGCTGCTGCTGCATCTGCTGCAAGTCAACAAAAGGAATGACGGGCGGCTGGGGTTGCTGCGCGCGCTCGACCAAGACACTCCAATCTTCGGGGATGGGGAGCGAGCGGTCGAGAGCCGGAGGTTCGGCGCTGGCTTCGACGTGAACAGCCACATATAACTCGCTTTCAGTTTTGCCGCGGAAGATGCCGTGGGTCGGCGGCACATCGGCGTAGTCGCGCCCCACAGCGGTGCGGATGTGGCGGCGTTGGGCGACCAGGTTATTTGTAGGATCGAAGCCCACCCAGCCGTGTTGAGGCAGCAGCACATCGACCCATGCGTGCGTGGCGTCGGGCGTGGAGCGGTCCTTGTCGTCGCGGCCGCGATAGAGATAGCCGGAGACATAGCGAGCGGGAATCTTCACGTGGCGCAAAAGGGCGATCATCGTATGCGCAAAATCCTGGCAGACGCCTCTGCCGCTGACGATGGCTTCGTCGATGGGCGAGTCGACACGCGTAGAGCGCGGCTCGTAGATAAAGTAATCGAAGAGGCGCTGGTTCAGCTCATAAACCAGCATCAGCGGATCGTCGCGGCGAGTCACTCCCATCTGTTTCGCAAGCAATGTGAGCGCGGGAGTCTCCACAGCAAATGTGGAGGGCAGCAGCATCTCCCAGTAGTCTCCGGACTCGACTAACTCGTCGAGCGCGCGCCATGCGTCGGGCGAGAGAGAGCTGGGCAGATCTTGCAGCTCTTGTTGTTCGATGACCGACTCGGCGACAATGACCAGTTGATTGTGCTCGCCGGGAATATCGAAGTGCTGGACGGTATTGCCCTGGTGATCGCGATAACTGAAGACGCGGCAGCGGGGACTGACGGAGAGCGAAAAGTTGAGGCAGTGCTGTTGAGAGTCCGAGCGCGGATGCATACGCGTCTCCATGATGCTCTCGCTGATGGGATGCGAGTAGCGGAAGCGCGTGAGATGGCGGATGGAATAATAGTTCATGCTCTCCTTAACTGGCCAGCGCGGATTGAATCGAGTAATTCACATAGTAACGGTAGATAAGTTCGTGAATGCGCAGGCACTGCTCGCGAATGGTGTGCAGAAATGCCGCTGGATCGCCGTGAATGACTTCATCGATGGTGGTGAAGTCCAACATGGCGTGGAGACGTCCGACGCCGGAGACCAGCTCGTTGGGCGGACGGCGTCCGCCGGTGCGCTGGATCGAGTCGATGGCTTCGCGGATGCTGTCAACACAGAAACGGATGGCGTGGGGAAAATCGCGATTGAGCAGCAGAAACTCTAGTATGCGAGCCGAAGAGACATCCGCCGTGTAGACCTGGCAATAGGCTTCAAAGGATGTGCAGCAGCGCAGCAGGCCGACTAACTCAAGATATTGATAGCCTTCATGCTCGCGCTCCTCGGGATAAAATAAGTCGGGTTGATAGATTTCGAGGAGCGTGGCCGTGGCATAGGCGCGCTCCAGATAACGGCCCAAGCGGATAAACTGCCAGCCCTGGCCGTGAATCATAGTGGTGTTGCTGACACCCTTGAAGAGATGAATGCCGTCGATGATCGAGGCCAGCGTGTCGCCGATATTGGAGCTGAATTGCGCCTCCGCCTGCGGCGAGTGAATCTGGTGGAAGAGCCGGTTGAGCCGCTGCCATTGCTCGGTGGAAATTTCTTCACGCACCTGGCGGGCATTCTCGCGCGCTCCGTTGACGCAGAATGTAACGGCTGCATGGTTGAGGCCATCGAAGATCAGTTTGTGGGCGGCCAGTTCGAGATTGCCATTCCATTCAAAGCCGGCAGGCTTGCCAAGCGAAGCGATCAGTCGCCGCCAGCGGATCTCTTCACTGGCGGCGCCGGTGTCGAGCATCAAGCCCATCGTCACATCGAGCTGACGCACAGTATTTTCAGCGCGCTCCAGATAGCGGCTCATCCAATACAAGCTGTCGGCAACGCGCGATAACATGGTCGTATCCTCAAAGTGAGTGAGTGAAGAAGTGAAAAAGTGAATCAGTCAAAACGCGCGATTCCTGGTTCACTCCTTCACTTCTTCACTATTTCACTTCACTCACGCAACTTACTCCAGCACCCAAGTGTCTTTGCTTCCGCCGCCCTGCGAAGAGTTCACCACCAGCGATCCTTTTTCCAAAGCCACGCGTGTAAGTCCGCCGGGCACAATGTTGACCTTGTCGCCAAAAAGAATGTACGGACGTAGATCCACATGACGCGGTTCGAGAGAGTTACCGATCAGGCACGGAGCGCGGGAAAAATCAAGCGTGGGCTGGGCGATATAGTTGCGCGGATTAGCCTCGATGGCGCGGGCAAACTCCTCGCGCTGCGCCGCGGTCGAGTGCGGACCGATCAGCATTCCGTAGCCGCCGCTCTCGCCCACAGCCTTCACGACTAACTTATCAAGATTGGCAAGCACATGGTTGCGCTGTAACGGATCGCCGAGAAGATAGGTTTCGACGTTGTTCAGAATTGGATCTTCATCGAGATAATAGCGAATCATCTTGGGCACATAAGCGTAGACCGCCTTGTCATCGGCAAGGCCGGTGCCGAAGGCATTGGTCACAGTTACGTTGCCGGCGCGATAGGCATTGAAGAGTCCGGCGCAGCCCAGCGATGAGTCAGCGCGAAAGACCAGCGGATCGCTGAAGTCATCATCGACGCGGCGATAGATTACGTCCACGCGCTTTAATCCATCCGTCGTCCGCATATAAACAATATTGTCGTGAGTTACAAGGTCGCGACCTTCGACTAACTCGATGCCCATCTGGCGTGCGAGATAGGTGTGCTCAAAGTAAGCCGAGTTAAAGACTCCCGGCGTCAACAGTACGATATTCGGCTCCGGGCGGCCTTCGGGAGCAAGCGAACGCAGCGTGGCCAACAGCAGTTGCGGGTAGTGTTCGATGGGGCGCACACCATAACTCGAAAAAAGCTGCGGAAAGGTTCGCTTCATCACCCGGCGATTGGTGAGCATATAACTCACGCCGGAGGGCACGCGCAGATTATCTTCCAGCACGACAAACTCGCCGCTGTTGAGGCGGAGCAGATCAGAGCCGACGACCGCGACATAGACGTTGCGCGGCACCTGAAGTCCGCGCATCTGGCGGCGATAGTGCTTGCAACTATAAACGAGATCGCGGGGAATGATTTTATCGCTGAGGATTTTTGCGTCGGAGTAAACGTCGCGCAGGAAAAAATTGAGCGCATTGATGCGCTGCGTCAGTCCGCGCTCGATACGTTCCCACTCCGGCGCCGTAATAATTCTCGGCAGCAGATCGTAAGGGAAGATGCGCTCGGTTCCTTCATCACGGCCATAAACGGTGAAGGTGATGCCTTGCGTGAGAAATGAGAGATCGGCTGATTGCTTGCGGCGCTGCAACTCTTCAGGAGGCAGGCTGGCGAGAGTTTCAGCGAGCGCGCGATAATGCGCGCGAACTTCACCGTTCGCCAAGCGCATCTCGTCGAATGCCTGATCGAGCGGATACTCTCCGAAGAGCGAATTCAATTCCAAGGTATGGGCGGCGCTCATAGCGGCTTGCAGCTTTCCTTACCGCGGATTCAGGGCTCTTGCGATGAGTTATGTCAAAGCATGACCCTGCTCATTAAATTAACAGACGTCATATAAGGGAGCTGTGAAGAAATGGGTTTGATTATTGGCTTGGCATTGATGGCAAAGAAAATCCCCGGCTGGTTTGCCGGGGGTGATCCGGATTCCCAGGCCTAAAAAGTGAACCCAGGAATCCAGATGTCAGGAAGGACACGCATCAGGCGCTGAAGAGCAGGATGCCTGCTGGTTTTTCTTCGCTTGCTGTTTCGTCGGCGGTGATGGGGCGATAAAAGAGCTGGTCGGCTTCGAGATAGACTTCGAGGAAGGCAGGACGCGCGGAGATTTGGCCGGCGATCAGGGCCTCGCTCAATGGATCCTCGACGTAGCGTTGCAGGGCGCGGCGCAGCGGGCGCGCGCCGTAGCTGCGGTCGATGAGTGTCTTGTCAAGAATCCACTTTTTGGCATCCTCAGTGACCGAGATGGTAATCGACTTCTGCGCCAGATTGGCGTTCAACTGCTGGACGAGCAGCTCGACGATCTGGATCAGGTCGGCGTCGTTGAGCGATTGGAAGAGAATCACTTCATCGAGGCGGTTGAGGAACTCGGGGTTGAAGGTCTTCTTCACCTCCTGCTTGACGAGTTCTTCGACCTTGTCGCTGACCAGATCTTCGCGGTCGCTGGCGAAGCCGAGACCCTGCTTCTTTTGCAAGTGGCGCGCGCCGATATTCGAGGTCATGATGATGATGACGTTCTTGAAGTCAACCGTATTGCCGAGACCGTCAGTCAACTGGCCGTCTTCAAAGACCTGCAAGAGAATGTTGAAGACATCTGGATGCGCCTTCTCGATTTCGTCGAGCAGGACGACGGAATACGGCGAACGCTTGACGCGCTCGGTGAGCTGGCCGCCCTCCTCGTAGCCGACGTAGCCCGGAGGCGAGCCGATCAGCTTGGAGACCGAGTGCTTCTCCATGAACTCCGACATATCGAAGCGGATGAGCGCCTTGTCCGAGCCGAAGAGAAATTGAGCCAGCGTACGCGCCATTTCGGTTTTGCCGACGCCGGTGGGCCCGAGGAAGAGGAAGCTGCCGATTGGCCTTGACGGCGACTTGAGGCCGGCGCGGGAGCGGCGAATTGCGCGGGCGAGAGCGCTGATGGCCTTCTCCTGCGAGATGACGCGCTTGTGCAGTTCTTCTTCGACGCGCAGCAGCTTTTGGGTTTCTTCTTCCTTGATGCTCGTGATGGGCACGCCGGTCCAGCGGCTGACAACATCCTCGATGTCTTCGCGATTGACGATGCCGGCGGCGGAGTCGTCGAGGTGGTACTTGTCGCGCATCGAGCGCAGGTTCTCTCGCTCCTTGCGCTCCTCGTCCGAGTAGAAGCGAGCCTTCTCGAACTCGTGATTGGCGATGGCCGAATCCATTCGATGCACGATGAACTTGATGCGCTTCTGCACTTCAGTGATCTCGTCGGGCAGCGAGGTCTGGCGAAGCTTGACGCGCGCTCCGGCCTCGTCGATGAGGTCGATGGCCTTATCGGGCAGGAAGCGATCGGGGATGTAGCGATTGGAATGCGAGACGGCGAACTCGACCGCGGCGTCGGTATAGCTGACGGCGTGGAATTTCTCGTAGCGGTCCTTGATGCCGTGGATGATCTTGATGGCGTCAGTCTCGTTGGGCGGAGGCACTTTGACGGCCTGGAAGCGGCGTTCGAGCGAGCGGTCCTTCTCGATGGATTTGCGGAACTCGCCGGGAGTGGTGGCGCCGATGCACTGAATCTCTCCGCGCGAAAGCGCAGGCTTGAGGATGTTGGCAGCGTCGAGCGAACCTTCGGCTGAACCGGCGCCGACCAGCGTGTGCAGCTCGTCGATGAAGATGATGGAGTTCTGATTTTCCATCAGCTCTTTCATGATGGTCTTGAGGCGCTCCTCGAACTGGCCGCGATACTTGGTGCCGGCGACGATGAGCGAGAGGTCAAGGCCGAGAATGCGCTTCTCGGAGAGGAAGCTCGGCACTTCGCCGTCGGCGATGCGCTGGGCAAGCCCCTCGACGATGGCCGTCTTGCCTACACCCGGCTCGCCGATCAGGACAGGATTATTTTTGGTGCGGCGGCAGAGGATTTGCACAACGCGCTCCAGTTCGCCTTCGCGACCAACGAGCGGATCAAGCTGGCCGTCCATTGCCGCCTGCGTGAGGTCGCGGCTGAACTCGGCCAACAAGCTGGACTCGCGCTGGCGCTGCTGCTGCGGCTGAACTTTTTCCTGAATAACGCGGCCCAGCTCCTCGCGAATCTGCGTCAGCTTGAGGCCGCGCTCCTGGAGAATCTCGGCGGCGAAGCATTTCTCTTCGCGCAGCAGGCCGAGCAATAAATGTTCCGTGCCGATGTGCTTGTGGCCGAGGCGTTCAGCCTCTTCGGCGGCATAGGCGAGCACCCGCTTGCACTCATTCGAGAGCGGCAGGTCAACCGAAGTTGAGACCTTCTCGCGGATGGTGGTGTGCGTCTCGATCTGCTTGCGGATCGACTCGACCGAGGCGTGTGAGCGCAGGAAGCGATTGGTGAGCGCCTTGTCTTCACGCAGGAGGCCCAGCAGCAGATGCTCGGTCTCGATGTAAGGCGAGCCAAACTGGCTGGCCTCATACCGCGCAAAAAAGATGACGCGCCGCGCCTTCTCCGTATAGCGTTCGAACATGGTGCCTCCCTGTGCTGGCTATCGGCGGGAATGGCCTTTCGCTTCACTTTCCTGCATAAGCCCAAACCCGCGCGCGCCCCGCTTTGAATTCAGCCGGAAGAGGAAAATTGGCCCATTCCAGTCTGCTTACTTCATTAGACTCAACAACGGCCCATAACGGCTTAAAATTTCAGCCAAATCCTCAGGCCGTCCCATCCGTTCAAGGAGTATACGCGTTCAGGCGTCCACTCTCCAGCCGTAAAACTCTGGTGCAGCGGGCGGCCAGTTCCATGTTGTGAGTCACCAGAATCGAGGTGAGGCCGTGCGAGGCGTGCAGACGCTCAATCATGTCGAAGACGCGACCTGCGGTGGCCTCGTCCAGGTCGCCGGTGGGTTCGTCGGCCAGCAGCAGCCGAGGGTTATTGACCAGCGCGCGGGCCAGCGCCACGCGTTGCTGCTCGCCGCCGCTCAGTTCGCCGGGCCGATGACCGCCGCGATCCTCCAATCCAACCTCGCGGAGCCACTCTGCTGCTGTGGCCATCGCTTCGGATTTGCGCAGGCCGCGAGCAAGCAATGGCATAGCGACATTTTCCTGCGCCGTAAACTCCGGCAGCAGGTAATGAAACTGCCAAACGTAGCCGATCTCGCGATTGCGAAAGGCTGCCGCCTCTTGCGGCGAAAGCTGGGCGACGTTGACCGAAGCGCAATGAACCGTTCCCGCAGTCGGCTTGTCCAGCGCGCCGAGAAGATGAAGCAGTGTGCTCTTGCCCGCGCCGGATTGGCCGACGATGGCCACCATCTCGCCGGGTTGAATCTCCAGACTGAGGCCGCGAAAGAGCGTCAGCTCGCCGCGCGCGGTGCGATAGGTCTTTTCCAGATTCTGAAGCTGAATGATCGGGGCTTGACCGGCTTGCGGGCGCGACTCCGCTGCCCGCGCTGAGTGGGAGATTTGGGGCGCGACTGCTGTGGAGTTCGTCGTCATCCGGTTGCTGTGATTTTACCTTGACAGGCTATTGTTTCGCGCAGGAGAGCCTATGGAGAAAGCGAAACGAAAGTACTGCGGAGTAGGTCACGAATGATATTTCAAAGAGACTCAGTACTCCACTTTATTTTCCGAGGCGATCCATGCGGCAAAGCTGGACCAAGCTTCCTCGCCCAGCATTTGCGTGGCGGGGAGTTTGCGATCGGCTTTGTCTTTGCGCAGTTCATCGTAGAGCATAGCGTCATCGAAGCCGGCTCGGGCTGCGTCGGAGGCGCTGGCGCCGTAGTAGATGGCGCCAATCCGCGCCCAGTATGCGGCAGCCAGACACATGGGACAAGGCTCGCAACTCGAGTAGAGTTCGGAGCCGGCCAGCGAGAACGTACCCAGCGCTCGAGCCGCCGCGCGAATGGCGTTCACTTCGGCGTGCGCTGTGGGATCGTTGGCGGCGGTGACCGTGTTAGCAGCTTCGGCGATGATCTTGCCGTTGCGGACAATGACCGCGCCAAACGGTCCGCCCGCGCCGCTGAGGACGTTTTCCGTGGCCAGCGCGATGGCGCGTCGCAGAAATTCCGGATTTGCCTTTGGCTGCATGAATTAATGGTAAGGCATTTGACAGTGAATCAAGTGAAGAAGTGAACTGCCAAAACGGTGGATAGTGGTTTGCGGAGTAAGGGAAGCCGCAATAAGCAACGCGTCTGTTTGCGTCGGCGTGACGCACGGATTTTTCAGGTGATGTGTATCACTGCCCGGAGGTCTTGCGAAGCTGAAGATTAAGGGTTTAAGGGTATATATTCTCCGATTGCCGGAGAGGAGCGGGAATGGCAAATCTCGAGAAAAAAGATCGCGGCCAGATGCGGGTGGATGTGGAGGAATGCAAAGGCTGCGGGCTCTGCGTCGATGCCTGCCCGCCCAGGGCGATCGTGCTCGGCGAGCGGCTGAATCGCTTCGGCTATCGTACGGCGGCGTATACGGGCGTAAGCTGCACGGCGTGCGGAATCTGCTTCATGGTCTGCCCGGAGCCGGGAGCGATCACGGTATTGAGAATTGCCAAGCGCGCGAGTGACGAGCCGCGCTGCGCGAAACCAGGCAATGCGGGAGCAAGCGAATGCGCAAGCAACTGATGAAGGGGAATGAAGCGATTGTGCACAGCGCGATTCTGGCCGGCTGCCGCGCATTTTATGGCTATCCGATTACGCCGGCGAGCGAGATTGCCGAAGCTGCAGCGCTTTACTTGCCGCAGGTGGGCGGCGTTTTTTTGCAGGCGGAGAGCGAGGTTGCGGCGATGAATATGCTCTATGGCGCGGCCTCGGCGGGGGTGCGGTAAATGAGCGCGTCGAGCGGACCGGGGATCAGCCTGATGCAGGAAGGCATGAGTTACATGGCCGGCGCGGAGCTGCCCTGCGTGATCGCCGACGTGACCCGCGCTGGACCGGGACTGGGAAACATTGCCGCAGAGCAGGGCGATTATCACCAGGTGGTAAAGGGCGGCGGCCATGGCAACTATCGCACCATCGTGCTGGCGCCGCACTCGGTGCAGGAGATGGCGGATTTGACGGCGCTGGCCTTTGAGTTGGCCGACCGCTATCGCAATCCGGTGGTGGTGCTGGCCGATGGATTCATCGGACAGATGATGGAGCCGGTGGAGTTTGCGCAGACTGCCACGGAGCCGCGGACGCCGGATTACGCAGTGACGGGAACGGCGGAGACACGCGGCAATTTGATTACCTCGCTGCATCTGGACATCGATGATATGGAGGCGCATCAGGGGCGCATGGAGGCGAAGTATCGCCGCGCCGAGGAGTTGGAGACCCGCGCGGAGGAATGGCGCACCGACGATGCGGAGATTGTGCTTGTAGGCTACGGAATCATGGGGCGCATTCTGAAGGCGGTGGCGGCGGAGGCGCGAGCGAGCGGACTCAAGGTCGGCGTGCTGAGGCCGATCACGCTCTTTCCATTTCCGAAGCCGCATCTGAAGAGGCTGGCCAAAAGCGCGCAGATATTTGTCGTGGTGGAGATGAGCAACGGGCAGATGTTGGAAGATGTGCAGTTGGCGCTGAACGGCGCGCGGCCTGTCGAATTTTACAGCCGCGTGGGCGGCAATGTTCCGTCGCTCGACGAGGTGCTCGGCTTTGTGCGCAAGCAGGCGATGCATTATCAAGAGAAGCAGGTGGTGAATGTCTAGCGAGATGGTTGCCGAATACGAGATTTCGCACAGCAAGGCAAAGTCCTTTTACGAGCGCTACGAGCGCAAGGGGGAGTTGCAGCACCAGACGCACTTTTGCCCCGGCTGCGGCCACGGCCAGATTCACAAGATGCTGGCGCGCGCGATTGATGAGCTAGAGATCAAGGACAAAACGATTCTCGTCGGCCCGGTCGGCTGCGGAGTTTTCACCTACTACTACTTCGATGTGGGCAACGTTTCAGCGGCGCATGGACGCGCAACGGCGGTGTCCGTCGGCGTGAAGCGCAGTCGGCCGGAGAGCATCGTGATCGACTACCAGGGCGACGGCGATCTGGCGGCCATCGGCTCGGCGGAGATTTTGCACGCGGCCAATCGCGGCGAGCCGATTACGGTGATTTTTGTCAACAACGCCATCTACAGCATGACCGGCGGACAGGCTGCGCCGACGACGCTGCTGGGACAGAAGAGCATGACCTCGCCCAACGGACGGAGCGCGGAAAACGAAGGCTATCCGCTGCACGTCTGCGAGCTGCTGGCCACGCTGGAGGCGCCGGTCTACATTGAGCGCGTGGGGCTGGGCGACACCAAACAGATTGTGCAGGCGACGCGCGCCATCAAGCGGGCCGTGGAGAATCAGGTGCGCGGGCTGGGCTTTTCGTTCATCGAGGTGCTCTCGCCCTGCCCGACGATCTTCAAGATGACACCGGTGCAGGCGCAGCAATGGGTGCGCGATGTGATGCAGAAGACCTTTCCGCTGGGCGTGATTTGCGACCGCACCAAAGAGGCAGTGCCGCGCAGGTTGCCCGAGGCCGCGCCCGCGCTCGACCGGCTTCCGCATATTCTCGGCGTGGCTGATGAAGAGCTGCCGGTGGGCAATCCGGTCGCGATGACGGCTACCGATCTGGATCTGCGCATACGCGTTGCAGGCTTTGGCGGGCAGGGAGTTTTGCTGCTGGGCGAGGTGCTGGCCGAGGCTGGACTCGACGCGGGCCTTGAAGTTTCCTGGCTGCCGTCTTATGGGCCGGAGATGCGCTCAGGCACCTCGAACTGCCATGTGCGTCTGTCGCGGCGGGTCATCGATTCGCCGATGGTGACCAATCCCGGCCTGCTGGTGGCGATGAATGAACCGTCGCTGCGAAAATTTGTGGGCAGCGTGGCCGCGGGCGGATGGATTCTTTACAACGGCGAGGAGTTTCCCGCCGATTGCGCGCGGGCCGGCGTGAATGTGCTGGCGCGTCCCTTCACGGAGATCGCCAACGAGCTGGGCAATGCAAAATCGGGCAACATGGTGATGATGGGCGCGCTGCTGGAGATCACCGGGGTGTTGCAGGATGTGAACATCGACGCGGCGCTCCAGCGACTTCTCAAAAATCCACGCTGGACGGAAGTGAATAAGCGCGCACTCCTGCGTGGCCGCGAACTGGTCAGGGAGTCGCGCATAGCGGCGTGACCAAAAAGCTGGCAGCACTTGCTTCAACTTTACTTTTGTTGCTTCTGCGCTTCCTTAGCGGCCTTGTCGGCGGCGCGCGCCTGAGCATCGAGGCCGTGGGTTGGGTCTCTGTGTAATATCTTGCGCGAGACATCCGGCCAGAACTCGTTGAAGAGGGAGCCTAACCCGCCCTCGGCGGTCACGATGAAAGCAGTGCTGAAGGTCTGGCCGACACCGGAGCCGGTGGATGGATAGTAGTAATTGGAGATCACGCCGGAGAGGATGTTGCCCCCGACATTCGAATAGTTGGGCTCCCACTTGCCGGTGTTGTCGTGCTTGCACCTGACATTGGTGGCTAAGGAATAGAACATCCGGTGGCTGACGGTGCCGTGACCCATGCGAAAGTAGCGCGGATCCTGGTGCAGAATGACGGGCAGGATGCCGTTGCCGATGATGGTGCCGCTAAAGGCATCGAGGTAGGATGCTCCAGATAACTCGAAGTAGCCTGTTGGTCCCCAGCCGAAGCCTTTGTTATCGTCCTGGCTCTCGTGATAGCCGGCCGCCAGAAAACCTGCGGCAAAGGTGACGGGATCAGTTGCCGAGTGAAAAGCCAGGTGCATTTTCTGCCCAGGACTCATCGAAACGGCATCGCTGCGATAGGAGACGTTGAAGGAGGGCACAATACCCACGACGCGCTGCTTCTCCTGCTCCTTGATTTGCTCTTCGGCCTTTTCGCGCTGGCTTTTTTCTGCGGGGGTTTGCGGAGCTGTTGCCAGCGAACTTGAGCTGCCTTGCGCGGGAGGCTGCGGCGCAGGAGGCTCGACGGCTGCCACTTCTATCTGAGGCTGCGGCGCATCGGGAAGCTGCATAGTGATCGTGATTGCCGGACGAGAGCTGTCCGGCTCCTGCGCCAATCCGCACGAGGGCGCGGCCAATAGCGCAATTCCAGCAAGAGTTATTGCGGGTACTAAACAGAAACCGAAGCGCATTCGCCCACCAGTCGTAAAGTCTCCCCGATAAACCTGCTCGATGTAAACTCAATTCGGCCGGGGGCTAAGTCTTAGGATAAATCACCCTCGGCAAAGCCTTCGCTACACATTCCAATCGAGGGCAACATTTCATCGTGCATACACAATGCTTTATCTGTTAGACGGAAATCCGCACCGGATGGTTGCAGTCATGGAAAAGCCGGACTATTTCGTAAACCAGCCCCCAATCCAGGCCATGAAGCGTGCAATCGGTCCCTGCGGCGGCGGCGCAAACTCCGCCAAAAAATCGTCAGGGAGCTTGCCCTGCGATGGCAGCGATATTGGCGTATGCGGCGTGTAATTTTTGCTGAGATCCTCCTGCCAGTCCAGTATCTCGGTCACGATGGGGTCGCCGGTCTCGCCCTTGGCTGCCTTGATAAACTCGTCTGCCGTTGCCTTGCGCGCAATCGCTAGATCCTTCAGCAACTTGGCCTCTTCCGTCCGGCCCTCCGCCTCTGCTGTGCGCGCGTTATCCTCTAGCTGTTTGGCCTCGCGGTAGTGGATACGAGCAATATCGTACAACGCATCTGCGGGCGAGCTGCCCTGGAACGAGTAGGTGGGAGTATAGTCCTGGGAATCATCTTGTGACATTCTCTTCTCCTTGCTGGAAAACGTCGATAAGCGAAGATCGAATCTTTAGTGCGCAGCATATATTATTCATCAAAATAGAGGGAGCGTGGGATTTTCTTCCCGCGCTGGTGTAAAATTTCGCTCGTGAGCATCCGAGATTCAATGACAGACCTTATGCCCCAGAACGCTCCCTCGGCCGCAAAAGAAGCGCGCAACTGGCTGCCTTTCGCGGTGGCCGCAGCCGTTGTCCTGTCGATGGTTGCCGTCGCTCTCCTGCTTAGCCGGACAGAAAGCGCCGCCCACAACAACGTGGTAACACCCATCTCCGCGCCGCTGGACCCTTATGCGGGCAGCCTCTCGCTCACACGGCTGGCAATGAGCGAATCCGCCAACCTGGCCGGGGGCAAGGTCACCTACATTGATGGTCACATCGCCAACACCGGCGCGCACACAGTTACAGCAGTCACCGTGCAGGTGCTCTTCCGCGACTTCGCCCACGAGGTTACGCAGAACGAGACGCAGCCGCTCAGGCTGATCCACACACATGAACCTTACATCGATCTCGCGCCGATCTCCGTCGCCCCGCTCAAACCCGGCGACGACCGCGAGTTCCGCTTGATCTTCGACGGCGTAAAGCCCAACTGGGACGGCGCCTATCCGGAGATTCGCATCCTGCGCGTCGAGACGAAGTAGGCGCTATTTCTGTTCGTCCTTGTTCTCCGGAGGCTTGGAGGGATGCAGCTTGCTCATCTCCTTGGCACCTTTGGCAGGGTCTTCCAGCGTCACTTTGATATCGGTGCCCATCGTTCCCGCAGTCCACTTCAAGTAATAGGTCTTGTCCGCCTCGGCTTCAATCCGAATCCGCTCATTCTCCTTTTTGGTCGCTTCGTTCACCGCAGCGCCGATGGACTGAGTGATGCCGCCATAGTACATCTTTGCCAATCCGGAGATAACAACGGTCCCGGGCGCTACCTCCGTGCAGTCATACTCGCTGTTGAGCAAGGTGGCAAGAAAGACGCCGTTGACAAACAAATTGTCATGAGAGGCGGAGCCTGTAAATCGATAGACGCGGTAGATGCAAACCAGAGCCTTGCCGGCAGAAGGCGCGGTCGGCATGACGGCGGGTTTTGCATCTTGAGCGGCCGCAACGGGCATAAGGCCGAAAAACGCCAGCACACAGACGGTGAGCGGAAGAATAGCGGACAACCGGATTGCCCTACTGACGCGGCAACCCCCAACCAGACCAAGAAGAGTAGCGTTGTGCATGAGAGCGCTCCTTTTGCAATGGAAATGAAGATTGCGAACATCTTATTTAATCCTGCTTGATGGGGTCAATAGTTATTCTTGCGATTGTTATTTTCCGATGCAGAAGGTGGAAAAGATAAGGTTCAGAATGTCGTCGGGCGTGGTCTGGCCGGTGAGCGAATCGAGCGCCCAAAGAGCGCGATAGAGGTCCAGCAAAATCATTTCATGAGGAGTGGATGTTGCGTTGGCCTTGGCCGCGTCGGCGAGGGCCGCAATGGCTGCGACGATAGCCTGTTGGTGGCGCGCGGTGGTGAGCATTCCCGGCTCGGCTGCGGCTCCGCCAGTGGCCAATTCAAGGATGCGCTCGCGCAGCGCCGGTATGCCTTCGCCGGTTAGCGCGGAAGTTGCCAGAGCAGGCACGCCTGAGCAATCGGGCAGCGGCCCATGAGCTTCAATCAGGTCGCTCTTGTTCATGGCCACCAGAGCCGGACGGCCCTCAACGGCAGTCAACAGCCGGCGCTCTTCATCATTGAGTGGTTGGGTTGCATCCAGCACCACCAGCACCAGCGCGGCATCGGCCAGCGCCTCGCGGCTGCGGCGAATGCCTAACTGCTCAACCTCTTCGGCAACCTCGCGCAGACCGGCGGTGTCCACCAGCTCCAGAGGAATTCCGTCCAGAGAGATGCGCTCGGTGACGGTGTCGCGCGTGGTTCCGGGGATTGCGGAGACAATGGCGCGGTCACGTTCAACGAGCCGATTGAAGAGCGAACTCTTGCCGGTGTTGGGCCGGCCCACAATGGCCAGAGTTAGTCCGTCATGGATGATGCGCCCGCGCGCGAAGGAGGCTTCCAGCGCCGTGAGCGGCGACGTTAGTTCGGCGATGCGGCGGGCGATTTCAGCCTGGGGCGTTACGTCCACATCGTCCTCGGCAAAGTCGATGCCCGCTTCAAGCAACGCGATTAGCTCAACAAGCGACTGCTTTACCGGCGCGACGCGACGGCTGAGCGCGCCGCCCATCTGGCTGGCGGCCAGTCGAGCCTGAGTCAGCGTCTGCGCTTCGATCAGGTCGCGGACGGCCTCGGCCTGTGTGAGGTCGAGCTTGCCGGAAAGGAACGCCCGCTGCGTGAATTCGCCTGGCTCGGCGAGCCGCGCTCCCAGGGCCAGCGCTCGCGTAAGCAGCAACTCCAGCACAACAGGTGAGCCGTGCGCCGCAATCTCAACGAGATCTTCTGAGGTGTACGAGTGAGGCGCGGCAAAGAAGGTGACCACGGCCTCGTCAATGCGTGCGGCGGAGTCCTCGTCAAGTACATCGGCGAGTCGCGCCCGGGCGTGATCCAGCGGTTGGCGCAGACGGACGAGTTGCGCGGCGATCCCCGCCGCCTGTGGCCCGCTTACCCGCGCAATGCCGATGCCGCCGCGGCCCGGCGGAGTGGAGATAGCGGCGATAGTCTCCGCGCTCTCTTCGGAAATCGGCTGCGAAATCTGCTCTGGATTTCTCATACGGCAGTTTTCATTCTATTCAATTACACGGATGAACTACGGATGAACTGACGCGGCCTGAATCATATGCTTCTTCCGAATCGTTTATCCAATCACTTTTCGACGAGGTTATTTCTGAGACAATGAACACATTTTTCTTGCGGGTGCGCCAATATAAAGTACACTCAGATGCAGATTTCGATCAATCTTTTCGGCAAAAGGAGTTAGCGATTATGCGCGTATGGATACTGATTGCGCTCGCGGCGATTCTGGCGATTCCTTGCTATGCGACCACTGTGGAGAAGGTCACCGTGCAGGGGTTGGAGCAAATGATCGCGTCCTGCAAAGCTACTCATCAGTCGGATGCCACCGTTGCCAAGCAGCTCTTCGCGATGGAACTGACTGAGCGGTTGAGCAGCGCACAGTTTGAACGCATGAAAGCTGGCTTGCCTGGGGTCAAGTCGCGGACTGCGCTGCTGGCGCTGACCGATTCTTCAACCTTCCTCGATCCTCCCGCAGCGGAGAGCCTTGCAAAACCCGCGCCGGACTCTGACGCACTCTTCAAGATGCTGGTTCCGGTTGCGAATTACGTAAGCACTACACTACAGCAATTGCCCAACTTCCTGGCCACGCGCGAGATTATCAGCTTCGAGGGCCAGCCGCCGCATATAGCCAGCCGCTCCACAAGCATCGTGACTTACCGCGACCACAAGGAGGTGGTGGAGAAGGCGGACGGAAGCGGCAAAATCAATCAGACACAGGGGCTGGTGACGCATGGCGTCTTCGGACCGATTCTGGGCACAGTATTCAAAGACGCTCTTACCGGCAGCATCCGATGGGGCCGCTGGGAAGCGGGAGCCAATGGCGCCGTGGCAGTCATTCTCTATGCGGTCCCTGTGGAGAAATCGCATTACTCGGTATGGACTACCTGTCAGGCTACTGTTTGCATCTCCAATGCTGCCGATGCCGATGACCTCCGAGCAAGTAGAGGCCAGACAATGATAGGATCAGGCACCGAAAATCTTAATCCTGCCGCCTATCATGGAGAGATTGCCTTCGACCCGGTGAGCGGTGCGATTCTGCGCATCGCGATCGTAGCGGATATGCCTCCCCCTTCCGTTTCCGTCGTTGGCGACAACATTTTCGTTGAATACGGCGCTGTGGAGATCGGCGGCAAGAGTTATATCTGTCCGGTGCGCAGCATCTCCCTGTTGATTGAACGCGCGGCTATTCATGCTTCGGGCGTCGAAATGCCGCAGCGGTTGCTGAACGATGTTGTCTACCGGCAATATCACCGCTTTGGATCGGTGTCGCGGATGCTGCCGCCGGACACCACCGAGCCGGCTGGCAATCCATAACAGTCTGGCAGCGTGGAGATAGCGCATTTTCGTGCTCTCCGCCGCGCTAAGCAAAAGCAAAGGGGAGAAGCCGAAGCTCCTCCCCTCTTGTCCGCAGTCCGGGAAAATTTACTTCTTCGGTGGGGCGATGACGTCCTTGGCGGCCTTGGCCACGCGGAACTTGACCACCGTCTTGGCCTTGATCTTGATGGCCGCGCCGGTTTGAGGATTGCGGCCGATGCGGGCTTTGCGCTCCGCCTTTACCAGGCGACCGATGCCGGGGATAACGAAGACGCCGTTCTTCTTGGTTTCCTTGACGGCGGTCTCCGCCTGCAGGTCCAGGAAGGCAGCGACTTGCTTGTTGGTCAGTTCCAGTTTCTCGGCTAGAAGCCGAATCAGGGCAGTCTTGGTGAGTCCAGTTGCCATTGTGATGCTCTCCTTTTGGGCGGCCCTCAGGCGCGCCTATGTTGCCTTGGCTAAAGTTGCGAGGCGCGTTCCGCATGGAGGAAGTCAGGCAGCAAGCGCGAAATCCCTGTATTCATGCGGGCTTTAAGACCCCGTCGTTCGTTACAATGCGACTTTTAGGTAGGTAAAGTCAAGGGAAAAACCGTGATTTCCACAGTTTTCTTTGGGTTTTGTAGTTATTTTGTCGATTTTTGGCCAATTTCATTGGTTTTTATGCCACTAAGGCCGTAAAACACCGGCAATAGAGCCGTCGCGCACCATTCCTCAATCCAGCCCAAAGAGCACTTTTTTGCGGGGCGCGAGAGATGTAAGAATCGGCGCATTCAGTGCTTCCACCACCGGAGCGGCAAGCCGAAAGCTGCGCGCCAGCACTGCCGGAAACTCCGGCTTCAGCGCCGCTGTAGCAGGCAGCGAAGTGCTCAACCCCCACTGCCGGCATTGAATCAGGTCGAGCGCCGGATGCTCTTTGGGAAAGCCCTTGGGCGGGCGCGTCAGGGCGTTGCCTTCAAATTCACTGAACGTCTTGCGAAGGGCTGCCATCCGCAGGATCTTGCGGAACTCAAGATGATGATCGAGCAGCCAATCGCGAATGGCGGCGAGCTGTTCTTTCTCCGGCATCCAGGCTCCGGCGGCGACGATCACTTCCTTGGCGTCGATGTGAAAGTAGTAGCCCGCGCCGGAGGTCTTCTCCATCCCCTGCATTGCCCACCAGGCCGCGACGTGCGTCTTGTAGGGCTTCTTGTCGGCGCTGAAGCGCGTGTCGCGATAGATGCGAAAGAGGCACTTCTCCGCGGGCCGCACATACGCCGGCGCAAAGCTCTCCATCGCCTCGTTGACCTTGCGAATGATGGCCAGCATCGGCTCCTTCAGTTCGGCGTCGAAGACTGCCTTGCGCGGCGTAAACCACTCGCGGTCGTTGTGACGTGCAAGGTTGCGCAAAAATGCGAGGCCTTCGGGGCGAAGGTGAGCGGGAGCGATTGCATCTTTGATTTTGGAAACCATGACAAGAAAAGTGTAACGCGAGTTACTATGAAATCCGGCCACGGCGGCCAACGGGCGACGGGGAAACTAACGCAGCGACCTTCTCCGCGCACCAGAGCTTGATGAGCGACTGATACGGCACATCCAACTTGCGCGCGTGGTTGCGGATGGTATTCAAAACATCTTCCGGCATACGCAGCGAGATCGTCTCGGTGGAGGGCCGCAGCTTGGGAAAGGTCACAAGCTTGGCCTTGCTCCAATCGAGATACTCGGTGCTGTCGTTTTTTGGCGACTCCCAGAAGGCGCGCTCTTTGGCTTCGCTGGCAAACTTAGGAATTGGCTTGAACGGCTTGCTCATAGACAACTCTCTCCTTCCGGCTCATTGCCCGCGCGGAGATGGGACGAATGAGCGTTCCATCTCCGCGCTCGGTGAAGGTCACGTGCAGCCAGCGATCCTGATCGCTCCGGCCCAGCGCATGAAATCGCCGCTCACGCAGGCTGTGCTTCAGATCATCGGCAAGAAGCAGTGGCTTGTTGAGGAAAACCTGCTCGACTTCGGATTTGGATACGCCGTGCTTTTCGTTCTTCCTGGCGTTGCCATCGTCCCAGTCAAACCCTGTGTAGAGCATGGGCGACCTCTGTATATGTTTGCAATATACCACGATTGGGAGCTGATAGCTACCGGATCACCTTCAGCGCGCCACGGAAGAGGCCGTCGAAGTCGGCGGCGAGGGCGGTGTCTTTCGCCACTGCCTGCTCGATGGCCTTCTCGGCGGCCATGCGCTGGTAGCCCAGATTGACCAGCGCAGAGAGCACATCGTCCACCGCCGCTCCGCGCACCGTAGACTGCGCGGGCGCAACCGCAAAGTCATCGAGCTTATCTTTGAGTTCGACGACCAGCCGCTCAGCCAGCTTTTTGCCGACGCCGGGCAGGCGCGTCAGTTGCGCATGGTCCTGGCCGCGAATCGCCTGGATCGTGTGCTCGACAGAAAGCCCGCTAAGCATCTTGACGGCTAGTTTGGGGCCGACGCCGCTGACGGTGATCAGCCGCTCGAAGAGACGCTTTTCTTCGCGATCGAGAAAGCCGAAGAGGGCGATCTGATCCTGGCTCACTTGCGTATGAATATGCAGCGCCGCCTCCGCGCCCACCGAAGGCAGCGCCGTGAAGGTGGGAACGGAAATCGTGACGTCGTAGCCAACCCCGGAGGCCTCGACGATGGCCTGACCGGGCTGTTTGTGGATAAGCTTTCCGCGCAAGTGAGCGATCATAATGCCTCTATCTTAGAATCCTCAGTTGCTCCGGGAAGAGCTTTCTTCAGGGTAACTGCATGAAAAGCAGTGCAATTCCTTCACAGTTTCACAGTTTCACGGAAAATAGGGGGGGTAGGGGGTGGGGACAGTTGTCAGTTCTCAGTTGTCAGTAAAAAAGCCCGTGGGTGTTGGTTGGTGGTCATGATTTGATTGTGCGCGTTAAGGAGGGAATAATCTGCAAATTGCACTCGTACTTTTGCCCTGTCCGATCCCAACCCTTCCCGCAAGGAAAAGATGGAAGCGAAATCGGAGGTTCACTCGATTAATTCCAGCGCTTCTTGTCGTTGGGGTCATCGTCAATCTGGCGACCCTCTGCGTCGAGGCGGACATTGCGGCCCTGCGAGCGCATATAGACCTCGAACTTGCGGGCGGCGCGACGGCGCTTCCAGCGATAGTAGCGGTTGCGCAGGGCGTAAAACTTTTCGCTGAGATCGAAACTGAGGCCGCGACGAGGGGCGATGCGGAGGTAGAGCAGGCCGGCAAGCGCGCCGCCCAACTGGGCAAAGGCGTACATACGCTGCTCGGCGAAGAAGAGCATGGCGATGGCGACGAGCGCATAGATGACCGCAAGATAGCGGGCCTTGATGCTGATGATGAAGAGCAGCAGGAATTCGACGTCGCCATAGAGCGCGCCGATGGCCACGAGCAAGCCGAAGATGCCTCCGAAGCAGCCGGTGAGAGGGTTGCCCGCAAGCGAATAGCCCAGCGAATGCGCGCACGCATAGATCGCGGTTGCGGCCAGCGCGGTGCCGAGGACTGAGGCAGCGTAGAGGCCTGTGACCCATCCGGGCTTGTGATAGCTCTCCAGGAAGCCGGCGATAAAAAAGAGCGAGAGCAGCTCGAGGAGTGTACCTGTGATACCGGTGTGGACGAAGCTGTAAGTGAATGGTTGCCAGAGCGCGCCGTGCAGGAAGGCGTAGGGATTGAATGCGAAGGAGCCTGCAAGCTCGCCGGTAGCAATCGGCGCGGCCAACCCAACAAGCGCGAGGGCGAAGTAGGCGCCGAGGTTCCAGAGCACCAGGCGGCGGGTGGCGCCGCGGAATTCAGGGAAGGCAAACGGGATGGAGTTGAAGCTGCGCATCGTCAGTCTCAGAGTAAACCGTAAAGCGGGCGAGTGTCATGGGGGGCTGCGAAGGGCGGGCAGTTTGCTCCCGAATATTCATGCGGTTCCGTTCCGGGACCAACACAATGCGCGGGGAGTGGATAAGGTATTCTTCCTCAGGGGAGTTGCAATGTATGTTGTGACGGCTCCTCTTGACCTAAGGCCGGTTTTTCTTTCAGAATAGCGGTGACGTACCGCAAAGCAACATTCATCCGCAATACAAAATTCATTGGAAAGCGAGGAAGCTGCCATGCCCAGCTGCCCGGAGTGCGAGAATACTTTAGACATCGAAATGGACGAAGTGGAAGAAGGCGACATCGTCGTCTGTGACGAATGCGGCAGTGAGTATGAAGTGGTTGGCGTTGAGCCGCTGGAGTTGGTCCGTGCAGGCGATGACCTGGACGAGGACGACGAGCCGCTCGACGAGGACGAGGAGGACGAGTGAATTTGCATCGAACGAGTTTGGCAGCCGCACTGGCGTTTGCCGTATTGTCGGCTGGTTTGCCGCAGATGGGTACGCGAGGGGGGACTTTGGGGCCGATTGCGGCCGAGGCGCAGGTCGCGGGCTTTCGCGTGGTCGGCGGGGCCGTGGTGGACGAGCACTCCGTCCCGGTTGTGGGCGCGACGGTCTTTCTCAAAGACCTGAAGTCCAAGAATATTCGCAGTTTTACATCCGTTGAACACGGCCGTTTCCGCTTTGCTTCGGTGAGCATGACCGAGGATCATGAGCTTTGGGCGGAGAAGGACGGTAAAAAGAGCGCTGTGAAGACCATCAGCACCTGGGAGGCGCGCAAGGAGATGGAAGTGGAGCTGAAGCTGAAATAATGCCCCCATTTGGCGAAAGTCTACACTTTGCCTTAAGTTTTGTGGCATAATGTAGTCGGGGTGACTTTATGGCAACCGCGACTGCACAGATTGGGGATTGGCTTGGGGTTGAAGCGCCGATGACCCAGGCGGCTGTCCTGGAACTGGTTGAGCGGCAACTTGATCCGCCAGTGATTCAGCGGCTGCTGGAGATGGGATTAAGCCGCGACGAAGTCCACTCCGTCATTATTCCCGCGCGCACACTGCAACACCGGCGCTCCCGTCATGAACGGCTGACGGTGGATGAGTCCGACCGGGTGATCCGCGCGCTACGGGTACTCTCCGCGGCCGAAGGCGTTTATGAGAGCCGGGAACGCGCGCTGGAATGGCTGCGCCGCAAGAATCCGCGGCTCAACGGTCGTGCGCCGATTTCGCTGCTGAATACAGATACCGGGGCGCGCATCGTTGAGGAGTTGCTGGGCCAGATCGACGAAGGCTACTTCATCTGATGGTTCTGTGGCGCATCAGCAAGCATCTGGAGTTGAATGGCCGGGGCGGAATTACTTTTGCAGGGCGCTGGCATCACGCTGGAAGCCCGGTGGTGTATCTTGCCGAGTCGCCCGCCAGCGCGCTGGTTGAGGCTTGTGTCCACACCAGCGCCAGTGACATTCCGCCGTCGTACACGCTGTTGAAAGTTGTTGGCCCCGACCTGCCCTTTGATGAGATTGAATTCTCCGCGCTGCCGGCGGGCTGGAGCGAACGGGTTGAAATTACGCGCGAGCTGGGTTCGGAATGGTTGAAGAATGGCCGAACTGCACTGCTTAGAACGCCCAGCGCGCTGGTTCCTGAGACGGCCAATTTTCTGCTAAATCCACTTCACAAAGATGCTGGACTCTTTCAAATTGAAGCGAGCTATTTGTACCCCTTCGATGCGCGGCTGAAAAGCTGAAGAGCATTACCCATCCAGCTTTTTCGTTACCAATTCATTGAGCAGCGCGGGGTTGGCCTGACCTTTGGAGGCCTTCATCACCTGGCCGACAAAGAAGCCCGCCATGGTCTTTTTGCCGGCGCGATACTGCTCGACTTGCTTGGGGTTGGCGGCGATGACTTCGTCGATCAGGGCTTCAATCGCCGATGCGTCGCTGATCTGCTGAGGCTTTTCGCGCTCGTAGACGGCGGCAAAATCCTCGCCCTTTTCAAAGCAGAGATCGAAGAGCTGCTTGAGTTGTTTGGAACTGATCTTGCCTTCATCGAGCAGATCGGCGGCGAGCACGATGCCAGCCATCGAGACGGGCGACTGCGCCTGCTCCAGGCCGAGAGCCTTGAGTCGTCCGCCGACCTCGCTGAGCAGCACGTTGGCGACGCGGCGGGGATTGCGGGCAGTTTTGGCGGCGGCTTCAAAGCGGTCGGCGAAGGCGCGCTCGGCGGTGAGCGTGAAGGCATCCTGAGTGGATAGCTCGTACTCAGCGATCATGCGGGCGCGGCGAGCCTCGGGCAGTTCGGGGAGCTTCTTTTTTGCGTCGGCAAGAAATTCAGCGGAGACGATGAGCGGCGGCAGATCCGGCTCCGGGAAGTAGCGGTAGTCGTGGGCCTGCTCCTTGGAGCGCATGGAGTAAGTGCGGCCCTCGGCGGAGTTCCACAAGCGGCTCTCCTGAATAACGTGGCCGCCGGCTTCGATGACCTCGATCTGGCGCTCGATCTCGTACTCCAGCGCGGCGCGGACAAAGCGAAAGCTGTTGACGTTTTTGACTTCGGCCTTAGTGCCGAATTTTTCCTGGCCGCGCGGGCGCACACTCACATTGGCGTCGCAGCGCAGCGAGCCTTCTTCCATATTGCAGTCGGAGACGCCGCAGTAGAGGAGGATTTCTTTGAGGAGGGTGAGATACTCGAATGCCTCGTCGGGGGTGCGGATGTCAGGCTCGGAGACGATCTCGGCCAGCGGCGTTCCGCAGCGGTTCAGGTCGAGATAGGTGCGCGTGGCGGAGTCGCTGAAGCCGTCATGGATGCTCTTGCCGGCGTCCTCTTCCATGTGCAGGCGAGTAATGCCGATGCGTTTCATGCCGCTGGGCGTGGGCACGTCGATCCAGCCGTGCTCGGCGATGGGCTTGTCAAATTGGGAGATTTGGTAGCCCTTGGGCAGGTCGGGATAGAAGTAGTTTTTGCGGGCGAAGATGGAGCGCTCGCGGACCTGGCAGTTGATGGCCAGCGAAGCCAGCGCAGCGAACTCGACAGCCTGCGCATTGAGGACCGGCAAGGCTCCGGGCAGGCCGAGGCAGACCGGACAGACGTTGGTGTTCGGGGCCGAGCCGAAGTGATTGGCGCAACCGCAGAAGGCTTTGCTGGCGGTGAGCAGTTGCACGTGGACTTCGAGTCCGATGACAGGCTCGTACTTGGCCATGATTGCGGGCGAGAGTGCGGTAAGAGGCATACTGAGTTTGATTTTAACGCGGAAGGGAGCGGGGCTGACCGTTCATCGTTTTATACGCGCGCTATTCGCGTCTTCCTGCGCGCTCGCCGTATCAGGACGGCCAAGGCGGCCAGACCGCTGCCCAGCAACAGCAAGCTGGAAGGTTCCGGCGTGATCTCGGATGCGGAGAGATCATCCACGAACCATTCAGAGGAGCTTGTTTGCGCCTGAATGTCCAAGTAATCGGAACCCGTGCCGGTGAAGAGGAAGGTGTATTCCGTCCAAGTGGAGTCGAACTGATTCAAGGCGATCAGCACGGACCCATTGATGGTCATGCTCAGGTAGGAAGAAGGATCGCTAGCTCCTCCGTCCAGAGCCCAGACAGTGCCGATGTAGTTCTCGCCTGCAACATCGGTGAAGCTTTGGCTGAGTCCGGCAGTCAACGCGCCATCCGGATTGCCGATGGCGAGAGCGGAGCTTCCACTATGCACAGTGGTGGATTCAACCGTGTTGGCGGACGGATTGGCGGCAAAGGCGTAATTCGGAGTCCAGCCGATGGGGACAACGGAACTGGTGACGGTGGGCGGAGTCTGTGTGTTGTCGGTGACCGAGGCCGTGTAGGTGCCGTCCTCAAAGCCGCCGTTGAAGATAACTTGATCGGCACGGAGCGGCACGGCACCCGTCGTCGCAACGAGAATTGTCACCGAGAACCACTGCGAGAATCTTTTCATCTTTAGCACAACATTCTGGCTCAACGATCTCCATTTTTCAGCCGAGGGAACTATAGCATAAGAGATGAAAAAAAGGATTGCATGGCGCAATAATATTTTCAATTGTCGAATACTATATATAACTATAACTGTGTCAATAATTTACCGCGCAGGAGATAAAGGCAGACGAACTCGCGCGCCTCTACGGTCCCAGGTATAGCTCAATTCCTGGTGGCGAGAAGTTCAACGTGCGCATCCTGGGATCGTAGTCGAGATTGAGAGCCTTGCTCTTGCGCCCGTTGATGAGAATCGCCATCAGCAGCACGTTGCCGTGCATCGTTGCCACAACAATTTTATGGCTGTGAATGGCTCCGTACTCGTTCTCGGGGCTGAGCGAACTCCAATCATCCTGAAAGCGGTCGTAGGAGTAGGAACTGTATTTGGTCGGATGCTGCCTCCACTGCGGATCGTGTTGCCAGATGCTGTAGGCAGTGACCAGGTCGTCCTTTTCGACAGCAGTCAGAAAGCTGTTCGCCGCCGCTCTTCCCCGCATATAGCTGTTCCAGTTCCAGGGAAGATCGATGGGACGTCCGGCGACCAGCCACCAGCCAACGAAGAGCACGAACAGCAGCCCCCCAGCGCTGTAGAGCATCACGCGCCTGCGGCGTTCGCGGGCTTCGTCAAAGGCAGGTGCGTCGAGCAAGGTCATCTTGATGGAACCTTTCAGTGGTCAGTGAACATGGCCGGTGAACAAAGCCGCTATGACCATTATCGCGCACACTCTTTACTTTAGACACCGGCGGCATAACAACTGTTCCCTCGCCCTATTCTCTGCTGTAGGTCGTGCGGCTTTTTTCGGCGTGGCGTTCGAGAGCCAGTTCGATCAGCCGGGTAATCAGCTCCTTGTAGCCGATGCCTGTGGCCTCCCAAAGTTTGGGATACATACTGATGCTGGTGAATCCCGGCAGCGTGTTCACCTCGTTGAGGAAGATGCGGCGCTTGCCGTCCGGCTCCATCAGGAAATCGACGCGGGCCAGGCCGCTCAGATCGCAGGCGCGAAAGGCAGCAACGGCCATCTCGCGAATCCGCTTCGACTCGGTTTTGCTTAGCGGCGCGGGAATCACCGGATGCGCGCCTTCCGCAAGGTATTTGTCCTCGTAATCGTAGAACTCCTTGCCGGGAATGATTTCACCAACGACGCTGGCCTTGGGGTCGTCATTGCCCAGCACGGCCACTTCCAGTTCGCGAGCCTTGGATTTTTTGCCGCCGACACCCTGTTCGATGACCAGCTTGCGGTCGTATTTTGCGGCGAGATTGAGCGCCGGAGCCAGCTCCTTGCGGTTGTGGACCTTGCTGATGCCCACCGACGAACCTAGATTGGCCGGTTTCACAAAGACCGGATACTTCAGCGCCGCCTCCACCTGCGCAATGGCCTTGCGCGGCGCGCGTTCCCACTCGGCGCGCAGCAGCGTGACGTGCTTGACGATGGGCAGCTTGGCATTGGCGAAGAGGCGCTTCATCACATCCTTGTCCATGCCCGCCGAGGAGCCGAGCACGCCGGAGCCGACGTATGCGATGCCCGCCAGCTCGAAGAGGCCCTGGATGGTTCCATCCTCGCCAAAGGTTCCGTGCAGCACGGGAAATACAACGTCGAGCATGGATGCTGCGGAGGGTGCCGAGCCTGCCGTCAACGCCACGCCGGAGTGGGAGGCCGCAGGCTCCGGCGCCATCAGCGTGGGAATGCCTTCTTGCAACAGGCGCGCGCCAGGGGTAGCTTCGGGATCGCCAGCCCTCAGCCGCCGCGCAAATGCGCTGTCGCTGCCATTCAATAGTTCGCGCGCATCTCCGGCAGCCAGCCAGTGACCGGTCTTGGTGATGCCGATGGGCGTCACGTCAAACTTCTCGCGATCAATCGCCTTCAGAATCGACGCCGCCGAGAGCAGCGAAACCTCATGCTCGCCGCTGCGTCCGCCAAAAAGAATTCCTACGCGCAGTTTTTTTGTCATGTTTTTTTCGAGCACCAAAACAAATCGTACTGATCCAGTGTAGAACCACGGGCGGCATTCTCATGCCGAATGCCGGGAACCCACAGCGCAAAGGCCCGGCTTGCGCCGAGCCTTTGAGTTGAATGGATGATGGGAAGACCGCGCACTATTCGGCGGCCATCTCCTCGGCCTCGCCCTCCTGGCGCATCAGCTCCAGTTCGCGTTCGGCGGCTTCCATCTCGGCTGTCACTTCCTGCTGCACGCGAGCCGCCGCTTCCTCCAGCTCCGGCGAGAGCTTGACGTTGCGATAGTACTCCAGGCCCGTGCCGGCGGGAATCAGACGCCCGACAATCACGTTCTCCTTCAGGCCGCGCAGGTTATCAATCGCGCCGTTGATGCTGGCTTCTGTGAGCACACGCGTCGTCTCCTGGAAGCTGGCCGCGGAGATAAAGCTGTCGGTGGAGAGCGACGCCTTGGTGATGCCCAGCAGCAGCGGACGCCCAATCGCCGGACGGCCTCCGTTGTTGAGCACACGCTCATTTTCCTCGCGGAAGCGGAAACGATCCACCTGCTGCTCGAGCAGGAAGTTTGTATCGCCGACTTCGTCGATTCTGACCCAGCGCAGCATTTGGCGCACAATCACTTCGATGTGCTTGTCGCTGATGGCCACGCCCTGCAAGCGATAGACCTCCTGGATTTCATTCACCAGATAAGCCTGCAATGCCTTCTCGCCCAGCACGGCAAGAATGTCATGCGGATTCAGCGGCCCATCCATCAGCGGATCGCCGGCGCTGAGCCGCTCGCCCTCTTGCACGTTCACGTGAATGCCGCGCTGCACGGAGTATTCCTTCTCGTCGCCGTTGTCTGCGGTCACGTAAATTTTGCGCTGGCCCTTGGCCACTTCGCCAAAGCGAACCACGCCGTCGATCTCGCTGATGATCGCGGTTTCACGCGGCTTGCGCGCCTCGAAAAGCTCGACGACGCGAGGCAGACCGCCTGTGATGTCCTTGGTGCGCGTACTCTCCTTGGGAATCTTCGCCAGCACATCGCCCGGTCCCACTTCGTCGCCATCCTGCACCATCAGGTGAGCGCCGCGCGGCAGCAGGTAGCGCTTGTGCGCCTTGGAATTCTTCACCACAAAGGTCGGCTGCCGCTTTTCGTCGGGAGCATCGGCGACCACCCAGCGCGAGAGGCCCGTCACTTCATCGACCTCTTCGTTGAGCGTGATGCCTTCCTGCAAGTCCTTGAACTGCACCGCGCCGCCGATTTCAGTGAGGATCGAATAAGTGTACGGATCCCACTCGGCCAACACCTGACCCAGCACAACGCGCTCGCCGTCCTTCACTTTGAGGCGCGCGCCATAGACCACCTGATAGCGCTCTTTCTCGCGACCGCGATCATCTTGAATAGCCAGCGAACCGGAGCGGTTCATCGCCACCAGCGCGCCGTCCCTGCTTTCCACGGTGTTCAGATTGATGAAGCGCACGGTGCCGTTGTTCTTGGCGTCGAGGCGCGATTTATCCGAGACGCGGCTGGCCGTTCCGCCGACGTGGAAGGTACGCATCGTCAACTGCGTTCCCGGCTCGCCGATGGACTGCGCGGCAATAACACCGCAGGTCTCGCCCAACTCTACCATGCGTCCCGAACCGAGGTTGCGTCCGTAGCAGAGCGCGCAAACGCCGCGCCGCGATTCGCAGGTCAGCACCGAGCGAATTCTTACCTTCTCCACGCCCGCGCCCTGAATCGCCGAAGCAATATCTTCGTCGATGCCTTGATTCAGATCGACCACGATGTTGCCGTCGTAGTCCTTGATGCGCTCCAAAGATACGCGGCCGATGATGCGGTCGCGCAGCGGCTCGATGATTTCGCCCGATTCGACAATCGATCCGACGTAAATTCCTTCCACCGTGCCGCAGTCGTACTCGGTGACGATCACGTCCTGCGCCACGTCAACCAGGCGGCGGGTGAGGTAGCCGGAGTCGGCGGTCTTGAGCGCGGTGTCTGCCAATCCCTTGCGCGCGCCGTGCGTGGAGATGAAGTATTCGAGCACCGTGAGGCCTTCGCGGAAGTTCGCCGTGATGGGCGTCTCGATGACTTCGCCAGAAGGCTTGGCCATCAGTCCGCGCATACCAGAGAGCTGGCGAATCTGCTGCTTTGATCCGCGCGCGCCGGAGTCGGCCATGATGTAAATCGGATTGAAGACGCCTTCGTCATCGGCGCGTTTCATGTTGCCGAACATCTCGTCGGCCACCTTGTCTGTTACTGCCGACCACATCTGAATCACCTTGTTGGAGCGCTCGCCGTTTGTGATGGCGCCGTCCATGTACTGCTTCTGGACCTCGATCACCTTCTTGTCGGCTTCGTCCACAACCGTGTACTTG